>ERZ860264.20-NODE-20-length-123593-cov-5.814608_pt1 | contig 123593 bp, 108 predicted proteins | sample MGYA00509980_ERZ860264 | MGnify/ENA primary metagenome ERZ860264 (study PRJEB30046, sample SAMN00715212) | human gut metagenome | study: EMG produced TPA metagenomics assembly of the A metagenome-wide association study of gut microbiota in type 2... | reverse complement strand
ATCAGCGTTCGAGCCATGCTTTATTGCCATATTTGAGTTTTATCGGACAGCAATATTTTGTTATAAATTTTTGTCTTCGGAAACAGCGAAACAGCTTTATACGAACCCTCATTTAAACTTTTGCCCAAAGATTATATCAGGAGTGGCGAAGGCTGCCTGATTCTTCTGATTTTGTGTATAAAATAGAGACTGCCTAACTTTCGTTGTTAGACAGCCTCCTTGAATTTTTTTATGTACCCCATGATGTTCAGACGAGGGCCAACAGCTCGTCAGGTTCCTTGCCTTTGGCCACTACCATTCCATCCGGTCCTATAAGATACATGGCCGGGGCGGACTCCAATGAGTAATCCTCCATAATTGTCGGGAGCTTTGAATCGCTGTAATGATACTGGCGTTCCAAGTCCAGGGAGTCCACTATAAGAATTTGAGAATAAAGGTCTGACTCCGTATCCCCGCAAATGGAGATAACTTCTATACCCTCGGCAGCCAGGGAGTCAGACATACGGTCCAAACGGATATTCGCAATGCGCGAAGCGGGGTCTGTGACACTCCAGAAATTAAGAAGCACATATTTTCCGGCCATATCGTCAAGAGAAAAGACGCTGCCGCTTTTTGTCAGAGCGATGTCGGGAGCCTTCGCTCCGACCTGAACGCCCTGGGAAGAACCGCTGTCAGCCGAAGACAAAAAAACAAGGGCTGCCACAGCGGGGATTAAAGACCATTTCTTCATTATCTATCGTTTTTGGGACCCACGGAGGCGGATGCTTACGGCTCCCGAGAGCCTCACCCCGGAAAGAAAGAGCCATTCTTGAAAGAACCGCGTCTATTTTCCCTGTCAAAGTCGCCTTGCAAAGCCGCAGGCAGCAGGAATGTACCGCCATACGGCCAGAGTGAGAGTATGCAAGTCTCCTATGAGTCTTTTACTAATAATCCGCCGTCAGAGCCACCACGGCACATAGGACGGACGCACCGATTCTCGGTGCTTGAAGAGACGGTCTCATAGGTCCGGACAGAACCTCGGTCGGTCAAAAAAAGAAACCGTCTCCTGACTTAGACTACGCAAAATTAGGCATTTATGTTCACAGACACAAATCCCATGCACCTATGTAATACCAAAATATGTTTTACAACATATTTCTGAAACATTATTGTTTATGTAATTAAAAGAGTCCCACGCCTTTTTGCTAAAAATACTTAAAAGCCTGATTCTGGTACCGTCCGGCACACCTTTTTCAGCAATTTACAGGGGTAAACTTTGTGGTATACCTCTCATTCCGTTTGACCGCTATCGAAGAATTTGCCGATTTTTTCCCTGCCGATTCACTCCGGATGTCTAACTTTTGGGACGATTTACTTGTTTTCTTAAAAAATATTAACTAATTTTGTAAAGCAATAGGTGTTCTCATCTGTCGGCCCATCACTGAACAGCCCGCACCTGCAGCCCCTAATCATAAACTCTAAACCACGAATAATATGGCAAATATCAGTTCACTCGCTTACGTGCATCCCGAGGCACGGCTGGCCGACGACGTAAGAGTCGAGGCTTTCGCTTACATTGACAAAAATGTGGAAATAGGTCCCGGCTGCGTCATTATGTCCCACGCCAGCGTAATCGGAGGCACAACCATAGGCCCCGGCACAAAGATATATGACGGCGCTGTAATCGGCGCAGACCCCCAGGATTTCCGCTGGAAAGGAGAGAAAGGACGTTGCGTGATAGGCTCCGACACCAAGATATACCAGCACGTTATCATAAACCGCTCCATCCACGACGGCGCTTCCACGACAGTCGGGGACAATTCATATATAATGGCCCAGAGCCACATCGGCCACGACTCCCATGTCGGCAACTACTGCGTATTGGGCAACGGAGTGAAAATAGCCGGCGACTGCCACATAGACAACTATTCTATCCTGTCCTCCGGCGTCATAGTGCATGAGAAATGCCATATCGGCGAATGGACGCTTATAAAGGGGGGATGCCGCGTAAACAACAATGTGCCCCCTTACTGCATCATGGCCCATAACCCCATAGCGTATTTCGGAGTGAACGCTTACCTTCTCCGCAAGGGGCACATGAACGAGGACCGCATAGACGACATAGCCAAGTGCTACCGCCACATCTACCAGTGCGGCACGTCCCTGTTCAACGCGATGCGCCGCATACAGGAGGATGTCACCCCTACCGAAGAACGCGACAACATACTCTCCTTTATCCGCGACCACGGTATGCAGATAGCCGCCGTACCCAAGGACATATATGACTACTAAGCCCGCTTATTTGAGTATGTAAATACCCACATTCAATAAATCAGAAGCATATAAATGAACAATTTAGCTCTCAGAGCTGTATCAGGGACACTTTATGTGGCCCTGATAATCTGCAGCCTCATCTTTTCCGACCTCCTTTTCTGCATCCTGTGCGTTATCTTCGGGGTGCTGGCGATAGTGGAGTTCGACAACCTCACATCTCTGGCGAAGGGTCCTGACGGCAAGGCAATGCAAGGTGAAGAGCCATCCCTCGGGATGCTCTCCACCGATGTCTACGGCCTGATAGCTCTCACACTTCCCTGCGTAGGAATATTCTTCTTCAACAATTTCTCCGGCATGTTCGTGTACTGCGTGGCCGGCGCGCTGATGTGGTGCTTATTCGTATTATTGCGCTTTGTACAGACGCTCTATCAGAAAACGGGCGAAGCCGTAAAACGTCTGGCCTGCTCCATGCTCGGGCAGGTCTATATCGGCGTGGGACTGATGTGCGCGCAGTTCCTGAGCCTTCAGAGCGCAGGGTTAGTGCTGCTTGTGTTCATACTTATATGGATTAACGACACCGGCGCCTTCCTGGTGGGAAGCGCTTTCGGACGCACAAGACTGTTTCCTCGCCTATCCCCGGCAAAGAGTTGGGAGGGCTTCTTCGGCGGGATGTTGCTCGGTGTGGTCGCAAGCATTGTACTGCTATATACCGGCGTTACGCACTCCTTGATTTACTATCCCATTTTAGGTCCGTGGGAGACGGCTTTCGCCCTGCCGATAACAGTGAGTATCGCCGGTACGCTCGGTGACCTGTTCGAGTCTATGATTAAACGTAGCGTAGGCGCAAAAGACTCCGGCAACCTGATACCGGGCCACGGAGGCATCCTGGACCGCATTGACTCGATGCTCTTCGCCATGCCCGCCACTGTGCTGCTTATACTTGTCTGCGGACTTATCGACTGAGGATGATTGACACTATTCTGAAATATTTCCCCGGCCTCACCGGACTGCAGCGCTCCATGTTGGAGCGCATGAGTGAGCTGTACCCGGAGTGGAACGCGAAAATCAATGTGATTTCCCGTAAGGATATCGACAATCTGGAGGTACACCATATACTGCATTCGCTGGCCATAGCGCGGTTCATACAGTTCGCCCCGCAGAGCCGGGTGCTTGACTTCGGTTGCGGCGGCGGATTCCCGGGCATCCCGCTCGCCGTAATGTTCCCCTCGGTGCGTTTCCACCTCATAGACCGCATAGCCAAGAAGCTGCGGGTGGCTTCAGCGATAGCCGCCGATATCGGCCTTGCCAATGTCTCGTTCCAGCACGGCGACATTGCCGAATGTAAGGAGAAAGTGGACTTTGTGGTCAGTCGTGCCGTAATGCCATTGCCCGACCTGCTCCGTCTGTGCCGCAAGAACATCGCCTCGAGGCAGATGAACGCGCTGCCTAACGGACTGGTCACACTCAAAGGGGGTGACCTCACGGCCGAAATCAAGAAATGGCGCAGACAGACCGTCACCGAACCGATTGGAACATATTTTCCGGATGACGAATGGTTTGCCGACAAGTATGTGACCTACACCCCTATTGTCCCTGTAAAAGGCTGAATCAGGAGCATTTCAAGCTCACATATCGTTAAACAGGCTTCTTATAAAACTTCAGAAACGATGACCGACCGGCAGCCCTTGATATCAATAATCATACCCATCTTCAACAAGCAGAAATACGTGGAAAAATGTCTGGAGTCTTTATTTGACCAGACATATACCAATATAGAGGTGATAGTGGTGGATGACTGCAGTACCGACTCTTCACACTCCAAGGTAAACAAAATACTGAACGGCAGACCGGGATGCCGCGTGTTGAGCAACGACCGGAACATGGGGCACCTCAACTCCCGCTATGTAGGCATAGACAACTCTTCCGGAGAATACATAACATTCATGGATGCCGATGACTGGATGGAGCCGGATGCCATTCACGTGATGGTAGAAGCGATGTCGGATTTCGATGCCGACCTGGTGCAGATACGCAATCAGCGCCGCATGAAAGGCATCGCGGTAAAGTATCGCGAAAAGTTTTCGCCCGAGCTGGCCGGACGCCTCATAGAGGGAGAAGAGTTCCGCTCTATCGCCTCTTACGTAGGTATGGACAGCTACATCTTCCCCGCCTGCTGGGGCAAGCTCTACCGCGCCGACAGGCTCCGAGAAATGCAACGCATAGATTTCAAGCAATTCTGGGGCGAAGACCAGATTTTCAATATCCAGTACTTACGCGAGTGCAAGTCAATGGTCTTCTGCGACTACGTGGGCTATAACTACCGTTGGGGAGGACAGACGACAGCCATATACAAGTATTCGGCGCTTAAGGAATACAAGCATGTGCATCACCTGAAACGTATGCTGGGCCAAGACCGCAATCATATTGACGCGGAAATAAACATGTTGCTCCGATACCACGTGCGTTCACTGATTACGGAACTCGGCTATACGCGCGAGGCTGTGGAAATGATAATGAAAGAGGAACTGCGTGACCCGATTTGGAAAACGGCAGGCATGACCGAGTCCGCCTCCGAACTGGTAGAAGAAGCGGTAGGCCGGATTCAGCGTAGCCCGATGAAATATCTGGCCAAACGACTGCTGAAATAATACTTTTAATCGTTTTTTTGAATATTGATGTAGCTTTTGCGGAACAGCCGTGTCTAATGTATTTATAAAACCGACAAATTCAAATATATAAAAATGAAACTGACTTTCAAATTCAAAACTCTGGCTCTGAGTGCCCTTGTCGCCCTGGGCTGTGTCTCCGCCAAGGCACAAATCTTCTATAAGGTAGAGAAACCCGGCTCCGACAAAGTGTCTTACCTGCTCGGAACTCACCACTTTGCTCCGGTAGAAGTCCTGGACTCCCTCAAAGATTTTAAATCAGCCCTTGCCTCCGTTGACAAAGTGTACGGCGAAATCAATATGGCGCTGATGAGCAACCCGGCCGAACTGATGAAGTATCAGTCCGTAATCATGGCTCCCGCAGATTCCACGCTTGACAAGATTCTCACACCTGTCGAACTGGATTCCGTGCAAGTGGTGTGGAACCGCATATCCAAGGGACAGATGCCTCTTTCGATGATGTATGCCATGAAGCCCGCCACTCTTACAAACGCCATGGTTGCCTTGCTTATGGCCGAACATTTTCCCGAAAAGGATATGCAGGCTCCCGGACTGGACCAGACCGTGCAAGACCTCGCTAAAGCCGGAGGTAAAGAAGTAGGCGGTCTGGAGTCTATGGATTTCCAGATGAAAATGCTCTATGGAAAACCCATATCGATTCAGAAGGAAGACTTGCTGGAGAGCGTGGAAAACGGCGGTGCCGACGTAATAGACAAGACTCTGACACTTACCGATGCCTATATGGCGCGGGATTTGAAAAAAATGGCCGAACTGATGGAAGAGGAAGATGAGAGTCTTGAGGAATTGGTGTTTGCCCGCAACGAAAACTGGACAAAGCTACTGAAAGAGGAGTTTGATGTTCACCCTGTAATGGTGGTCGTGGGTGCCGGACACCTGCCCATGGAACGCGGCCTTATAGACCTGCTGACAAAAGAAGGCTACACAGTAACCCCTATTGAATAACCTCCGATTAAAGAAAATTGACGCAGGTTTATCCTGCGCTGTCAAAGGCGTTGAGAATTATCTCGGCGCCTTTCTGCGTTGTGACATCAATAGTGCGGATTTGCGGGTCTCGGGCATACCAGGTAAGTTGCTTCTTAGCGTAGACACGTGTGTTTTTTTGCAGTCGCGCCACAGCCTCGGCCAAAGACCATTCGCCGTCTATATAACGCAGCATCTCTTTAAAACCTACTGTATTAAGGGAATTGAGATGCCTAAGATGCGCCACCGAGCGCACTTCCTCCGCCATACCGGCCTCCACCATCCGCAGGGTGCGGCTGTTGATACGGTCAAACAGGACAGGGCGCGGAGCCGTAAGCATAAATTTGAGTATCCTGAAAGGACGTCGCGTTTTTTCCCGGCCCCTGAGCGAGGTGTAGGTGGTACCGGCCTCCATGCATATTTCCAAAGCGTGCATCACCCTTTTGGTGTTGTTGCGGTCCACAATGGCGGCATACGCCGGGTCCAGTTCATCCAACATCCTCAGCAGCTCCTGTTCTCCCTTCTCGGCGAGCAGCTCCATCACACGGGCACGCACGCCAGCACTTACAGCGGGCAATTCATCCAGCCCGTCGCAGAGCGCATCCACATACATCATAGAGCCGCCACAGGCCACGGCCACGCCGCCGCAGCGGGTAAATACCGAAGGTAAAAGAGCCAGCGCCTGTTCCTCGAACAGGGAGGCGCTGTAATATGAATCAAGAGGCAGACACCCCACAAAATGGTGGGGTATCCGCCTCATCTGCTCATGTGTAGGGGCTGCGGTGGTTATTGGAATACCGGCGTATATCTGACGGGAATCCGCCGAGAGTATTTCGGTGCCAAGGGCTTCGGCCACCTCCACGGCGACTTCGCTCTTCCCTACTCCGGTAGGGCCCGTAATGACTATCAGCGTATCCAACCTGTGCCCCGGAATCTTTTTTAATGAATACCGCCTCTTACTTCTCGGCTACCAGACGCGCAATCTGCACCACAACGTCGCGAGCCTTTTCCATGGAGGGGATAGGCACGAACTCGTAACGGCCATGGAAATTTAGACCTCCGGCAAAGATATTAGGACAGGGCAGTCCCTTGAAACTGAGCTGAGCGCCGTCTGTGCCGCCGCGTATAGGCTGTACCTTGGGGGTGACACCGGCTTCACGCATAGCCTCGAGCGCGATGTCTATGATGTGCATGACCGGCTCTATCTTCTCACGCATATTGTAGTACTGGTCAGAGACTTCAGCAGTGCAGCAGTCGTTATACTCCGCGTTAATCTTGTTCACCAGATGCTCTATTTCGCGTTTGCGGCTCTCGAAGCGGTCACGGTCATGGTCGCGTATGATGTATGTGAGTACGGTCTGCTCCACAGAGCCTTCCACGCCCACCAAGTGGTAAAAGCCTTCGTAACCTTCGGTATGTTCAGGAGTCTCCCAGCGGGGCAACATGAGCATGAACTGGGCGGCCACACGGATAGAGTTAATCATTTTATGCTTGGCATAGCCGGGATGCACGTTGCGTCCTTTGAATGTAATGCGGGCCACGGCGGCATTGAAGTTCTCGTACTCCAGCTCACCTATCTCACCGCCATCCATCGTGTAGGCGAAATCGCACCCGAAACGCTCCACGTCAAACTTATGGGCGCCTTTGCCGATTTCCTCATCGGGATTGAAAGCGATGCGCACGGGGCCATGCTTGATTTCGGGATGTGCCTGCAAATAAGCCACAGCGTCAATAATTTCAGCCACACCGGCTTTGTCATCGGCTCCGAGCAGAGTCGTACCGTCGGTGACAATCAAATCCTGGCCTATGTAGTTAAGCATCTCGGGAAAATCCTCCGGACTGAGTACAATGTCCTCCTTCTCGTTGAGGGTGATGTTTCCGCCCTCGTAGCTCTTCACTATGCGGGGATTGACATGACGGCCGCTCATGTCGGGGCTTGTGTCCAGGTGAGCGATGAAGCCGACTACGGGAGTGGCCTTGTCTGTGTTGGCGGGCAATGTGGCCATAAGGTAGCCATTCTCATCCAGTGTTATGTCCTCCAGACCCATCTTCTTGAGTTCACCCTCAAGATACTGGGCAAAAATCATCTGTCCCGGTGTGGATGGGGTCATGTTGGTAAGTTCGTCGCTCTGGGTGTCAAACTTAACGTAATCGAGAAATCTGTCAACGAGTGTCATTTTCAGTATTATTTTTTAAGTACTTGCCGGAACTGTAAGGCTCCGACAGGAAAACATTTACATAAAAAAGCCGCAGGGACGTGGTCAGCGATAGTTCGGCTCCAACTCCCTGGCTATGTCAGGACGCACAGCCCTCAGGGTATGGATGAAAGCGGTGTCAAACACCTCTGCCTGGGCCTTATGGCCCGACGTCATGTAGTCGCTCTGAATGGCGCGGGCCTTCAGCAATCCGTTCTGCATACCCAAGGTATCGTCCACGGATATGTCGACCAGCGCACGCGCCGCCACACGGGCCTTGTCCACTGCCTCCTTCTGCTGCTCGGGCGTCAATGGTTGCTCTGCTCCGCCTTCGCCGGCAGAGCCGGACCCGGAGCAGGCGCATACGCAGCCAAGCAATGCCGCGGATACCAATGTATTTATAATCCTGTTAGGCTTCATCTTTATCGGTTTGGAGGGCCCTTTAAGGCCCATAGTGTTGCAGTTGCAAAATTAAAAAAAAATTACGACTCAGTCAACATCTACCATTCAAATTTGTTGAAAAGGTAAATAATTCCATAAGCATGAGACACATCACTCTACTGATAGCAGCTATTCTGATAAGTTTTTCCCTATCGGCACAAAGCTCTCTACCCGCTCCGGGAGGCTCCACAGGCAACTCTCTCCCCTCGCCCGGCGCCACGACCTGGGGCAATCCTGACTGGAACGGACCTAATTGGGGAATGAGCGGACCTAACTGGGGTTCTCCCTGGGGTCCGCCTCCTCCCATGTCTAATCCTTCTTGGTCTCCTAACGCATACGGCGACGGCTGGCAACAAGGGGGCAACCTGACAGTCCTGGCATGCGGATACGATGCCCAGGGTGTATGGCGGGTGATTCCTCTGAGGGTAAACTATGACTACAACGGCATCCAGTATGACGTGGAGGTGATTAATGCCTACAATCCCTGGAGCGACACCTGGAATATGGGCGTTGATGTTCCGGCAGTGAATACCTCTTACTACCTTCGAGGCAACTACTACGACTTCTATGTAGTTCTCTCTACCGGTACCTTCTACTTCAACCTATAGTCTGCAACCGGTATTTGCGACTCGAAACGGCAATGCTTGCAAAAATCCCAGTAACGTTCCCGTAATAATTGCCTCGCCCTGAGAAAAGCCAAATCATAGATGGATTGTTTTTTCTCAGGGCGAGGCAATCTATATGTAGATTCATCACTTGATTATCAGTTTGGAGGAAGGGGCGCTTTCGCGGTTCATGCGGTCTATGGCGGTGACAATAAATGTAGTGCCGGGTTCGGCGCTGTCCAGACGCACGGCATTGAGCGGCGTTATGGAGATTATGGCTTCGGAGTCCGAGAGGTCGATGCTCTCCCCTTTGAAAAACTCATATACGGCATATTTCACCACATCGGTTTCCTTGCCTTTCTTGCCGGAGGGCTCGCTGCCATATCCGGCAAAAGTGGCGGGAACATCCCAGGTAATGACCGGTCCGTCCTTGCTCTGTTCGGTACGAAGGCCTGTCACCTTGGCAGGCTTTATGTCCGGATTTCCGAAAGCCGGCGGGATAGCCAGAGTGCGTTGGTAGTCAGAGGCCAGCGCATCCTTTACCCCTTTGTAGTTGTCAGTTACCCAATAGCCGTGATACCAGGCATTTCCATCCACATTCTTCAGTCGGCGCGACAGGTCTATCTTTGCGCCCAGCTCATTCTTGGCCGATGCCGTGGGTGTATCCATAGTACCCTGTGTGTTCTGGCCTATATATAGCTGTACCGGCTCAGGCACCGCGTCGTTCCACCACAGGGCGAGTTTGCGCGAAGGAGCCACTTTCTTGTCCAAAGACCAATAGAGCTGCGGCACGAGATAATCTACCCAGCCATTTTCGGCCCACGTAAGCACATCGGCATACAGGTCGTCATAATTCTGCAGACCGGCACTTTCGCTGCCTCGCGGGTCATTGCATTTGTTACGCCAGATGCCGAAGGGGCTTATGCCGAAGCGCACCCAGGGCTTAATCCCCTTGATTGTGGCCTGCAACTGCTTCATCAGCCTGTTTACATTATCACGGCGCCAGTCCCCCTTTTTCATCCCGGCCGGCGCAAACTTGCGATAACTCTCCCCGTCGCCATCAAATTTTGCGCCATTGGCCGCCGGATAAGGATAAAAATAATCATCCAGATGTATGGCGTCCACGTCGTAGCGGGTCACGATGTCCGCTATCACTTTGCTGATATAATCTCTGTTCTCCTGATAGGCCGGGTCAAAAAATATCTTGTTGTCAAAGCGAAAGAAGCGCTCGCGGTGCTTGTTATACAGATGGTCTGCGGGAAGCACCTCTTTTGCATCGGAAGTCACCCGGTAAGGATTGAGCCACGCATGCAGCTCCATTCCCCTCTTGTGCGCCCCCTCGACCACATACTCCAAAGGGTCCCACAACTCAGAGGGTTCCTTGCCTCGCTTGCCTGTCAGCCACTTGCTCCAGGGCTCTATCTCGGATATGTAGAGAGCGTCGGCAGTAGGACGAATCTGGAAAATCACCGCATTGCAGCCCGCCTCATATAGCTTGTCAAGAAGCTCGTCCATGTATGCCCGCTGCTGCGCAGGCGTCTTGTTCATCCACTGAGACTGCCCTATCACCTGTAGCCATGCGCCGCGAAATTCATTCTTGGGCGCCCTCTCTACGGCCGATAGGCTCATTGCCCCGGACATCAGCGCCAGGGCCATAGCCATGTATTTCAGTTTCTTCATCTTAATCATTTACACGTCAAAATCCCATAAGACCTTTTCGGGAGGTCTTACAGGACTTGACAATATGTTATCGGTTATTTATTCCATGGAATCGCCATAGCCGGAACCATCCATCACTTCCATTGTGTTCTTATTGGGTTTGGCTCTCATGTTGCCGAATGAATACTTCACCGTAAGGCGTAGATTGCGGCCGCTGTGCCAGCGTTTGCTCTCCTGGTGATAAGCTATGCCGTCGGCCGTTACGCCGTAAGTATTGTTGTGCATCTTTCGGGAATCGAAGATGTCGCGGCAGTTGAGAGAGAAGCTCCAGTTGCCAACGCTCTTGCGGAGACCGGCATCCACACTCCAGCTTGCCCCATGGTCTCCCTGCGCGGTAAGATGCTTGGAGTTGTAGCGGCCTGTGGCCTGGAAAGAAATGTCCCATGGCAGACGCACCTGTGCCATGCAACGTATGTCCCATGCAAACGAATTGCGCGATGTACCCTCGATAGGCACGGTCAGCCCATTGTCCAGGGGGAAGTCCAGATGCCAGGAGCTGACATGGTTGTTATAGAGGTTGGCGGTGGTGGTCAGGTTCAGCACATTATTGAAAAGATTGTTCTTGACTACTATTTCTGCGCCCGCGTTGCTCTGATTGCCGGCGTTGGCGGTGGTGGTGTACATGATTCCGTCCATAATGTAGCTTATGCGGTTCATGCAGTCCGTGCTGGTGCGCAGATACGCCGAGAAGCTGATAATGTGCTGTGAGAAGGACTTTATATAATTGAGTTCAAATGCGTTGGAGTATGAGGGCTGCAACTCCACGTTACCGTAAGAGATGTCAGTAGGGTCTGAAATATTGCGGAAAGAGTTCAGCTGGCCGCCCCATGGTCTGCGTATGCGGCGTGTGTAGTTAATCTGCAACTCGTTGTCATGCGGCAACGCCCAGGAGACAAACGCCGAGGGGAACAGAGCGAAGTCGTTGCGCTTATATTGCGGCACTTCATCGCGCGTCTCGCCGTATGCCATGGAGCGGGCTCTGATTTGCCAGGACTCTCCTCTCAGTCCGGCCGAGAAGTTGAAGGCGCGGTATTTACCGCCCAGCGTGGCGTAGAATGCGGAAATATTGTTCGTGTATATGAAGCGGTTCCACAGGCTCTCCTGAAGATGCCACGGTTCGGCAGAGGTCTCCTCCATAGTGGAAGTGGGGCTGTTCTCATGGGAATAGGTGCCGTTGTATCCGGCCTCGAGTTTCAACCAGGAGGTCAGCTGATTCGTGTAGTCCAACTTGGCCTCGATTGTATTGTTGTGGATAGAGGAGGTCTGTTCCTGGTAAACGCGCTCGTCATCGGTGACGCCGTCTTCCCATTCCTGATGTTGCAGATAGCTGTTCCAGCGCGGACCGCCCCAGAAGTTATACCCTACCATTGCATCCAGGGAATGATTGTCTCTGAATTTGTGGGTGTATCCTAACTCGGCGTGGGCTCCTTTCATGTCGTTTTTGCCCCGCGAAAGATTGTCGTTATGGTTCCACTGCCCGGGAATATTTGATTTATAGACGGTGTTTGAATGGTCCCAACGGTGACCGAACATACCATAACTGTTCACATACAGGTCATCCTTATCTGTGGCATGCCAGGTGGTTCCAAGGCGTATGAACAGGTTGGTACCGTGGTGCTTTTCCTCCATGTCGGAGTTCAGGAAATCTCCGTTGTCGTAATTTCGGCGCGACCAGGAGCCGTGGCTGCCGTGGCGCATACGTCCGCCCACAGACAGATAGGAATCGAACTTGCTGCTGTTGTAGTTGACGCTGAGATTCGCATTGGCGCCCCCACGGGTGTCAGCGCTCAGTTCCGCACTTCCGAAGTAGCCGCCCCGGCGGTCTTTCTTCAGTATGATGTTGATAATACCGGCTGTACCCTCCGGGCTGTATTTGGCCGACGGGTTGGTGATGACTTCTATTTTCTCTATGGTCTCACCCGGTATCTGCTCCAATATCTGCGCGCGGTTGTCTGCCGTCAGACCGCTCTCCTTACCATTAATCCATACAGTGACAGAGGTGTCTCCGCGAAGGCTTACCTCGCCGTCCTGGTCCACCTCCACACTCGGAATGGACTCCAACAGTTCGCTGGCCGACGCACCGGCGGTAGAAATGTCGTTGCCTATAGTGAATACTTTCTTGTCAAGTTCAAACTTCATCGAGGACGCCTGGCCTGTCACCACTACCTCCTGAAGCATCTTCGTGTCGTCGGCCAACGCTATCTTTCCTACAGATACATTGCCTCCGCTTACTGTGACCGGACGCTCCTGCGACACACTGCCTATATTCGTGGCTTTCAGCATATACTTGCCGTCAGGCACATCCGGAATAGAGAACTTTCCCTCCGCATCGGCGGTGCATCCTATCGGCAACGCCTTACCTGTCTTGGCATCATACAGTTGGATATTGGCAAAGTCTATCGGCTCGCCGTTTGTCTTGTTGACCACACTTCCGGTCACCGTTCCCTTGGCCATACAACCGAGGGCAAGACTCAATGCGGCTGCTGAAATAAATATTTTCTTCATCTTTTTTTATCTGAAATTTTTCGGGTAGAGAGTATGCGTTATCCACTCCACAGAAAAAGGACAACGACACTTTTATAAAGTTTAAGATTTGATATGTTAAAAAATATGAATACAAACTTTTGCATCTCTATTTTGCCAAACTCATATTATTTATGTAATTTTGTGCCATCCAAACATATTACACTCTCAAACCACTATGTCACAGAAAGAAACAATAGAAAAGTACATAGACGCTTTTTTGAAGGGACGCAGCCAAAGCGCCGTTGACAAATTCAAGGCAAAAGCTGAAAAGCTGCAATATGCTTCAATTATGCAATGGCGCCGCCGTATGCGCAAACTGGAGAATACTCCCAAAGGCACCAAAGAGATTCTCGACACCCTGCACCGCGCCCAGACTCTGATTGAAAACGCTCCTATCACCGACTCTGACTTGCACGCCATACAGGCAGAGCTGACTGTACTTGACTCCACCCTCAGCCAATGCTACGAGAAGGCCCGCAATCAGCGCATCAACGAACTTGAAGAGCAGAAGAGACGCATCTCCGAACAGCTGGAGATTCTCAAACAATCCTGACCCATACCCGGCCCCCGGATAAAAGCGATGGGATGGCACAGATGCCATCCCATCGCTTTTATAATTATTGTGTACGTTTCAGGCCTCTGATTCCGGAGGCATAGCTTCGTCTTTACGCAACAATGCTGTTATCCTGTCGCAAACGGTTATGACACTCTTTATTTCAGAAATGAGTTGCCGTTGCTTAAATACACCGACAAGCCATAGCGGAAGGCTCAGCGGGAACAGGACCATAGCAAGGATGCTCTGCCATTTGCGCCGCACCGGAGCATATATCCAGAGAGAATTGATTACAGGAAGAGACATCAGCTCCATTACAACAGCCTTGTCCCGGCAATCGACAAGCACCTCGGCCAACGAATCCAAATCGTCTCCAAGCGCCTGTACGGCATGAATCGGGAAGCCCCGGAACCAATAACGGATGTAGAACTGCGGTCGGCCGGCCACGCCCTTCAGGGCCTCCGCACGGTTCTTGACCTCTTGCGTCATTGCCACAGCCTCCCCATTCGGCACCTCGTTGATTATCACCTCCTTGAACTCTATCTTACGGCTCTGTTTCACTCCGAGCAACCGGCTGAGCAGGTTCCTCCAGGCATCGGGATTGAAGACTGCCGAATCGTTCATGGCCTTCCAGGTTACATAAATGCCCAAAGGCGCGAGTATGACTGTGGAAATCCACATTCCCTCAGCCACAGGCCAATAGCCGTCGCGAGCCATCTTATAGCCCGTATTGTCTATTATGTAGTAGATTATGAAGAGTATGACCGAAATCACAAGCGGTGTGCCGAGACCGCCCTTTCGGATAATAGCGCCAAGCGGCGCGCCGATAAAGAAGAATATGAGGCAGGCCACCGATAGGGTGAATTTCTTCATCAGCTCTATGTCGTGGCGGCGTATCGACTTGAGGTCGTCAGACATGGTCTGAATCTTGAACTGCGCGTCCGCCACCTGGGTATTGGCCTTATTCACAGCCTGTTCCAGCACCATATCCAGCTTCGGACCCGGCAACACTGAAAGCAGGGAGTCGAGATTCATGCCGCTGCCGGTCATGGCCACCGGTTTATAAGGCATCGGTTCTCCGATGCTGTCGGTCTCCACCTTTACTCCCCCGTATGGCAACCGACGCAGATAAGAGGCATACATATTGCCCGCACTGTCCACACGCTGCTGCACTGAATCTATGGTATGCCGCAATTCCGCTATGTTCTTTCCCACATATTGCTTACGCATCTCCCCCTCGTTCAGTCGCGTGAAACCGGCATCGAATGGAATCAATATCTCCTTGTCCTTGAAAGTCTCGCGGCGGAAAGGCACATTCTGCTTGCTGATGTTCTGGCTTTGCAGATTGTCGAATTGCTCGCCGTTCCAAAGGTGCAGATAGAGGTGTTTCTGATCCTTTGTAAATGCCAGCTGCGCGGAGTCCGCGCGCAATATGGTACCCTTGTCGTAACCCTTGCTTACATCGTATATCATGGGATTCCGCAAGATGCCCGTCTGCCGGTTCTTACTCTGGACATAGATGTTATAACCCGTTATCTGGTCATAGAACACTCCTTCGGGAATTTCCAGTTCCGGACTCTTCTGCTTCATCGAGAAAAGCAGGGTCCACATCTTTACCTGCGCTTTGGGAAGGACATCGTTCTGAAAATAAAACGCGCCCACCGCCACACCGCTTATCAGAATTATAAGAGGCGCCATCACCCTCAGCAGGCTTATGCCCGCCGCCTTCATGGCCGTAAGCTCGAACTTCTCCCCAAGATTTCCGAAGGTCATGAGCGACGCGAGCAATATCGCCAACGGCAACGCCATCGGCACCAGCGTCACCGCCGCATAGAAGAACAGCTCGGCAAGCACATCCATGCTGAGGCCCTTTCCCACCAAGTCGTCTATGTACTTCCACAGAAACTGCATGAGTACAATAAACAGCACGATGAAAAACGTCATCGCGAAAAGGGGCAGAAATGTCTTCAACACGAAGATATGCAAGCGTTTAACTATACGCATTTCTCTGGTCAGGGGAGCCTTGCCCCCGTGCTTTGGGAGCGTAAAGTTACAAATAATTTGTCATTCGGCAAATATTTAGTAACTTTGTGAGTGCAAAAACCGCATCTAAAACAACACCATATAATACCAGAACACCTATGAATCTCTTTGAACAACTGGCGCTTAAGGCTAAGAACAATCCCCAGCGCCTCGTGCTCCCCGAAGGAGCTGAACCCCGTACTCTCCAGGCAGCCGACCGTGTTATCGCCGAAGGTCTCGCCACTATCACCCTTATCGGCAAAAAAGACGAAATCCTGGCAAAAGCCGCCGAACTCGGTCTCAAGAATATAGAGAAAGCCAACATCGTAGACCCCGACGACAGAGAATTTACAGAGCCCTATGCCGAACTCTTCTACGAACTCCGCAAGAAAAAAGGCGTAAGCCTCGAGGATGCCCGCTACACCGTGAAGAATCCGCTTTACCTGGGCTGCCTCATGATTAAGCGCGGCGATGCCGATTGCCAGGTGGCCGGCGCGCTGTCCACTACCGGCAACGTGCTGCGTGCCGCGTTCCAGGTACTCAAGACAAAACCCGGCATCAGCGTCGTTTCCGGCGCCTTCATCATGTGCCTGCCCGAGCATCTTCCCTACGGTACCGACCACATGCTCATCTTCGCTGACTGCGCCGTGGTGCCCGACCCCACTGCTGAAGAACTCGCACAGATTGCTGTCTCCACAGCCGCTACCGCTCGCGACATCGCCGGCATAGACCCCGTCGTGGCCATGCTCTCATTCTCCACTAAAGGCAGCGCTTCCCACGAGCGCATAGACAAAGTGACACGTGCCACCGAACTCGCACATGAGATGGAACCCTCCCTCAAGATTGACGGCGAACTCCAGAGCGATGCCGCCATAGTTCCCGGCGTAGGCGCATCCAAAGCCCCCGGAAGCGCTGTCGCAGGACACGCCAACACACTGGTATTCCCCAGTCTCGAAGTCGGAAACATCGCTTACAAGCTCGTACAACGTCTCGCCGGTGCCGGTGCCGTCGGCCCTATCCTCCAGGGCCTTGCCGCTCCTGTCAACGACCTCAGCCGCGGTTGCCTCGTAGACGACATCTATAACACTATTATTGTAACCTGCAACCAGGCCATAGGACAGAAAGCCGAGGCTGCCAAGTAAATTACATTCGACATCTGAAGAAAAATGAAAATACTCGTGCTTAACTGCGGAAGCTCTTCCGTAAAATACAAACTCATAGATTCCGAATCCAAGAAAGTAATGGCCGAAGGCGGCGTGGAGAAAGTAGGTCTGCCCGACTCTTTCCTCAAATTCAAACGTCCCGACGGCTCCAAGGAGACTATAGTGACATCTATGCCCGACCACAAGAAGGCCGTCGAGAACATACTCAACATCCTCACCGACCCCAAAGAAGGCGTCATCAAATCCTTCAGCGAGATTGACGCTGTCGGTCACCGCGTGGTACATGGCATGGAGAAATTCAACAAGAGCGTCCTCATCACTCCCGAGGTGATTGAGAAAATCAAAGAGTGCTACACGGTGGCGCCCCTCCACAACCCCGCCAACATGACAGGTATCGAAGCCGTCACCGAACTGCTCCCCGACGCTCCCCAGGTAGCCGTCTTCGACACTGCCTTCCACCAGACCATGGACCCCAAGGCCTTCATGTATGCCCTCCCCTACGAGGCTTATGCCAAGTACGGCGTACGCCGCTACGGTTTCCACGGCACTTCCCACAGATATGTCTCCAAGCGCGCATGCGAGTTCCTCGGCATACCCGCTGAAGGCACACGCATGATTACATGCCACATCGGCAACGGAGCATCCATCACCGCTATCCGCGACGGCAAGAGCGTAGACACCTCCATGGGCCTGACTCCCACCGAGGGCCTCATGATGGGTACCCGCTGCGGAGACGTGGACCCCGGTGCCCTCGCTTACCTTATGAAGGAGATGAACCTGGACCACGAAGGCCTGCTCAAACTCATCAACAAGCAGAGCGGTGTGCTCGGTGTCACTGAACTCAGCAGCGACATGCGCGACATCGAAGACGCCATTGCAGCCGGTAACGACCGCGCCAGACTCGCCATGGATATGTACGAACTCCGCATTATCAAATACATCGGCGCTTACACTGCCGAACTCGGCGGCGTAGACGTAATCGTATTCACAGGCGGTGTCGGCGAAAACCAGCTCGGCACCCGCGAGGTCGTATGCCGTCAGCTCGCATTCCTCGGCGTGGACTTCGCCCCCGAAGCCAACAAAGTCCGTGGCAAAGAAGTGGAACTCACACGCCCCGGCTCCAAAGTGCGCGTAGTGGTTATCCCCACCGACGAAGAGCTCATGATTGCTCAGGACACAGCAGCGATCGTAGGCTGATTCCCTGACTGAACTCATATTAAGGGGCTGCGTCAAATTGTGTTCAATTTTGGCTCAGCCCCTTATTCACCTCCTGTTATGGCAAAAAAACACACTCCAAAAGCATTATTTCTCACTGTATCCATTGCCCTGATTGTCATATGCTCCCTCTGGGCTGCCGGATGCCTGACGCCTGAATCTGAAAACCGGCAAGTCTCCGTAAACATAGGAAACTCCGACGACGAGTTGCTGAACGTAATCCTGCCCCGGGAGATTCCCTCTCAGACAAAAGCATACGAGGGCTTCTTCGTATCCTTCAACGAGCAGAACAAGACCCCGAACTACGTAAGCTGGGAACTCCTCGGCTCCGAAACCGACGGCGAGGCTTCCCGCAAAGGTGAAAAATTCTGGCAAGACACAAGTATTTCCGGCTGTCCGAACACCTCGGACTACACTCGTTCCGGTTACGACCGTGGACACATGTACCCTGCAGGCGATGCAAAATGGAGTCCCGAAAGCATGCGGCAATGCTTCTCTATGGCCAACATGACGCCCCAGGAACACAGTCTCAATGCCGGCGCCTGGAAAACCCTTGAGGAAAAAGAACGCATCTGGGCCAAAAGAGACGGCTCCCTGATAATAGTGGCCGGCCCCATCTACCAGCCGGAAGACGACAAGACAATAGGCGAAGCAAACGTCAGAGTCCCCTCCGCTTTCTTCAAGGTGATTCTCGCCCCCAAAGCAGACAATCCCCGCGCCATAGGATTCGTCTACCCCAACTCGCACTGCCCGGGCAACATGAAAAACTACTCCTGCAGTGTGGATTACGTGGAGCAGCTTACCGGATACGACTTCTTCTCAGCCCTCCCCGACGACATCGAAAACACACTCGAAGCAAATTACTCATTCAACGACTGGAACCGCCGATGACCAACGACACGATAGCGGCAGTGGCCACCCCTCCCGGCCACGGAGCGATAATACTTATCCGCCTCAGCGGCCCCGACGCTCTGCGCATAGCCGACCTACACTGGAAAGGGAAACCCCTCTCCTCATGCCCCTCCCACACCGCACACCTCGGATACATAATGCCACAAGGCAGCACACCCGACACCCTCCCCATAGACCAGGCCGTAGCCACCATATTCCGCGCTCCCCGTACATTCACGGGCGAAGACATCGTGGAATTCGGCATACACGGCTCCCCACTCATAGCACGCAGCCTACTCCAAAACCTCACAGACTCCGGTGCCCGTCCCGCCGGCCCCGGCGAATTTTCCCGGCGCGCCGTAGCCAACGGACGGATGACCCTGATGCAGGCCGAAGCCTCCGCCGACCTGATAGCGGCCACCTCGCATGCCGCCCGACGTCTCGCCATCACCCAGATGCGGGGAAGCGCGCAATCCCTGCTCTCAAGCATGACCGCCGACCTCCTGCACCTGGCGAGCATGCTCGAACTTGAACTTGACTTCAGCGAAGAAGACGTGGAGTTCGCTCCACGTGCCGAACTGCTTACCACAGCCCGCAATATCCGCACACACATAGACAGCCTGATAGACAGCTTCGCCACCGGCCAAGCCATAAAAGACGGTATCCCGGTAGCCATCACCGGCCCGACCAATGCCGGAAAATCATCCCTCCTGAACGCCATACTGGGAGAAGAGCGAGCCATAGTCAGCGACATACACGGCACAACCCGTGACATAATAGAAGACACCCTGACCGACGGAGAATACCTCTTCCGCCTACGGGACACCGCCGGCCTGCGTGACACCACTGACCCCATAGAACGCCTCGGCATAGAAGCAAGCCGCAAAGCGCTCAGACAAGCCAGGATAATCCTCCACGTAGCCGACGCCACCGCTCCCATGCCCCATACGCTGATAGCCGAGGCTATAGCCGTCAACCCCCAGGCCAAGCACCTCCTCCTGAAAAACAAAACCGACCTGCCGGCTGCCCGGACAGCACAAGAAGAATCAATAGAGACAATAGCCATCTCTGCCAAAACAGGCATAGGCCTCCCTGAACTGAAAAAACGGCTGAACGAGATAGCGGCAGAAGACGAAGCCAGAGCCGGAGACCTGCTCCTGACCAACGCCAGGCACCGGGACTGTCTGACCCAGGCCCGAAACGCACTTGACAGAGCAATCCACCTGCTCACGCAATCCGAAAGCCCAAACCCTCGGACACCCGCCCGGGAAATAGCCACCCCCGATATAATAGCCCAAGCCATAAGAGAATCCACAGACGCACTCTCCGAACTGACAGGAGAGGCCCTGACCACCCCATCCCTTCTCCAGAACATCTTCACCCGCTTCTGCATCGGAAAATAGTGTTAGACATTGATTATGAAAAGGTTTGAAGGTACAAGGTATAATTCACGATGGGATGGGTCAACATGGTTCATTATTGGACTGGTTGCCGTATGTTGCGCAGTGCCTTGTTTCTTGGATGATGGAGTGATGAATTTATCAGGCAACTCCTCGCTGTCAATCCCGAAATTATTCATTCCGCATAGGTGAAGTCGGGCCTACTCTCAACCGGCAAGTGTAAAATCAGCGATTATTCGGAATCCAATAATCCGGTCAAAATCATAAATCAGGTATTCTTTATGACGCGAAAAGCCGGATTATCCCGGCTTCGCGTCAACAGCATATATGAAAGTGTGTTTAAAACACATATCCGAGGCCTATGCTGATTCGGTATTCGTGCATCCTCACATCGGTCTTTATAATGTCAAGCATGCCGAAAGCACCGGTCAAGTCAACACGGAAGCGGTCAATAATGACGGCAGCCCGTATGTCCCATGCTATGTCGTAACGACGCATAAGAGTCTTATACATATCTTCTTCAAATATTTCCGCCTCGTCTTCATCGACCTTTGTCTTTGCAGTGAATCCCAATATCGGTTCGGGTCCGGTTGAAAGAAACAGACTTCCTCTTTTGAATATATCCGATTTGTAACCTATGGTCATAGGAATACGCAGGCCGGTTTTCCGGACAGGCGGGTCATAGGTTCTGGACGGTTCGGAAGGGGTACCGGCACCGATGACTATCATATCGTATTTATAGTTGTCAAGGAAGAGACGCGCACCCGGTTCAAAGAAGAAATTATCGCCGAACAGAAACATATAATCCGCTCCGACGCTCACGCCGCTGCCGGCCTTGAACATATTGACAGAACCGTCTGCCAATTTCCATTTTCCGGGGATGGAAGCATCGTAGGCCACGGTAACCGTCCAATGGTTGCGGTCGGAGGATAGGACCTCATTGTCAATAGCCTGTGCATCGCATAGGTTATTGACAATGAGGCTTACAATCAGAATTATAACCTTGTGGTTCATCTCTTAATCAGTATTTTCTTACCGGATTGGATATTGATGGTTCCGGGCTGAGGGGTATTGACTTTTCTGCCGGACAAATCGTAGATACTGTCGTCTTGCCATTTGTCTTCTGTTTTCACCCCGTAGATACCCGAAGACGGGAAATCGTCGGTTTCTATGAAATTGGTCATGCTATTCCAACCGGCAGCCGCCATATACAGCTGTTTCGTACCGACGGGAATGTACACCGGTATAGAAGTGTCGACGGATGAGAACGGCGTTCCGTCAGATTCATAGCCTGACGCCTGGAGACAGGCGGGAGGGACCGTTGCCTTGCAATAGATGCTTTTCAGGTTAGAGCATAATGCAAAGCTCCTGTCTCCCAAGTCTTTTAACGAGGAGGGGAGCAGCAAGGTAGTGAGTCCATAGCAACCCTGAAACGCATCTTGCCCTATTGATTCCAGTGTTTCAGGAAAATATATATCGGTTATTTTAGTACCATCGAAAGCAAACTCTTCTATAGAACGTGCTTTTGAAGGAATATTGACTGCTGCGAGCTGCATACATCCGGTGAAAATGTCCATAGGCACAAACTCCATATTATCGGGCAAATGCGCCTCTGTAAGTTCCCAGTTGTTGTAGAACTGTCCTCCGTGAGGACACAAATAGCAGTCATCCGGCAATATTGCTTTCTTGAATCTTGAGCCTGCGAATGTCATACAACTAAGATATTCAAGATTCTCGGGAATATTTATATCCGAAATTGCGCAATTATAGAAAACCGCCGAATCAATCCATGTCAGAGAGGACGGCAGAGTAATTTTACCGTCCAGACTCCTGCACTGGTAAAACGCTTGCTCGTCAATTTTCTCAAGGCCTTCAGGAAACGCCAACTGCTCAGACGGCAGACGGATGCAATCGGTGAAAGCAGATGTGCCTATGTAGCGTAACGCCCTCGGAAAATTAATTTCAACAAGGTTTATGGAATACGCAAACGCACCCTTACCTATTTCCGTAACGTCATCGGGCAAAATCACCTTTTCCAACGGGGTAGTCGTAATTATCCAGGTATCCCAGTCTATTTGAACATCTTTATGAAAAAAGGCATACTCAGGAATCTTACCCCCTTCTATTACCGCTTTTTCAAGATTTACGATTCTCAACCGCCCGTTGAACGACGATTCCCAAAGTGTATTGAAATCATCCTCGTTTATCGGACCCTCAACAGAAATTGAGTCTATTTCCAACTTCCTGTCACCAAGTTCAGAAGCGAGCGTACCGTTTTCCGACAAAACCGCATGAAAATAATTGTCGCTTTCCGAGCTTCTTACAGAAGGAGCGGGTTTAGAACACAACTTTAATTCCTGAATGTCGGAAATATCTGACAGGCCGTATTCCGCCACCAGTGTGGGAAGAACAAGTAGTTCACCGGTACTTGAATGATTTATGACGTTTGAATGGGCAAGTGCCGAAAAGGGCATGGTCAACATCACCCATAAAATTGATTTGGTAATGATATTCTCCATTTTAATAAAATTGAATGATTTTAAGATAAGAGACAACAGGACGGCAGGAGCTGCCATAAATTATGGTTCTCCTGCCGAAAGAGAAGTATTATTTACGATAAACGATTTTCTTGCCGTCTCGGATGTATATGGAGCCGGGGACGGGCTTATCCACTTTCCGCCCGGACAAATCGTATAGCGCAGGATTCGATTGTGACCGGTCTACAGTTACGTCGTCGACTCCGGCGCTCTCGCTTCTGAACTCGCTGCGTACGCATTTTACGTTATGGTCATCGGGACTGAAGACAGCACCTTCGGGAATGACTATTGTAAATCCCCACTCATCGTCGCGATGATAGCCTCCGAAATCACACATCAGTTGCCAGCAGTTGACATCAGTGTTGAGCCACGGGGTGACTTCCATAATCAGTTTTTCGTCGGGATATATCTCGTACAGCTGAATTTTCGCATCCGGAGCGACTTCTATCGGACGGTCGAATGTGAATGACACATTACCCAAAACGCCGGAATGGTCGGTATACAGACTGCACCATGTATATGTAAATGAATCCGTCTGACCATTGTATGACCCGATGAAATTGAAAACCAATTCATCATTGGTTATATCGTCGCGGTATATCGAGCAGGCGCTTCCGGCAGGCAATATGAGTTTGTAGTTTACATCCTTGTCAAATGTCATATATGTGTCGAAAACCGGGCGTACCGAGCCTAAATCCCAATCATACGTAACCTCGGCAGGTATCTCGGCAATCTTCTCGTTTTCGCGGTAGAGGTCAAATTTGGGCTGTCCCACCGCTTTTGTCTCTAATCCCCAATAGAATATAAAGTAACTGTCGGAGTTGGGAATTTTCTCTCCCTCCTGCGTGCCGAAAACAGGTCCGAGCGAAGCGGGCACGGTAAACTTTTCCGTGGTCGCCCCATTGACAAGCTGGTATATGCCGTCCTCTTCCATTTCAGTCCAGCCGATGACCCCTTCCGGAAGACACAGCTCGTAGGTGACTCCTTTAGGCAGGTTCTGTTTCTCGAAATGCACATTCAGGATTCCCTCCGTGGAGTTCTTGCTTTCGGAGTTAATGATTTCGAGCTCTGTCGCTTCTGCCACAACGACTCCATTCGCCTGAATTGTAATCGGCGTTTCTACTCCGTCCATCAGCTTGATGGCGCGGTCAAACTGTATTCCGATTTCCTCGAGGGGACAGACAAAGGGGGTGTCGGGTTTAATCGTGTATGACACGGGCCACATTATCGGAGCCGTCGTGGCGGTATTGCCTGCCGAAACGGCTTGCAGTCCTGACAGGGCGAAAACGATTGTGTAAAGTACTTTTGTTCTCATACGTACTGGTGTTGATAAAAGTTAGAGTTACGATTATTATTCATCTTCAATACGCCGTAACTTCATCGCGCCTTGAAGCCTGATGCAAAATTATAATAAATATCAGACTTTGTTCTCAACAAATGTTGAAAATTACTTATCATCCCATCAAATGTGTTGTTATCACAATGCAAAAATAGCATATAAAATATTTTCACCCAAATTAAAAGTTTGACGCATGGCTTTATAACATATTATGCTTCAACAAGATACAAAAAGGCGAAAGTCAAAATCATGACACTGGCGTAAAAAGTCTTACACACCCCTCCGTTCATCAGACATCAGCCGTCGGATATAGTTTCCGAGATTTGTAACGTGTTCGCCGATTCCGAGCTTTTTGCGGATTTCGCTGCTTACATGGTAATGACGTTTGAGCTGTATGTATTCCCCTACGTCCTTGCCGCGCAATCCGAGTGCGAGAAGGCAGACATATCCGAGTTCGTCATCGGTAAGTCCATTGGACTTAAGCTCCTCCATGAAAGCCGGATATGTGGCTGTGACAGCTTCGCGAGTCTGTCTGATGAACTCCGTCTTGTCGTGCTTAATGGTTTCTATCCACTTATTGTACGGTCGGGCGTATCTGTCATCGCCGGAAATTTCTTTTGCCAAAAGGCCGTTCAGCATCTCCAGGCGATTTTTAAGGACATCCTGTATTTGCGGAACAAGGTCATTCCGCTCAGCCAATACCTCCTTAAGCCTATCCTGCTCGGCCGCGAGAGCGGCGATTTCTGTTTTCAGGCTGTCTACTTCCAGCTCCGCAATGATTCTCTTCGAGCGATTCAGCCGGTAGCGGAAATAGATGAAAACAGAAATAAGCGACACCAGGCATACCGCAATTATAGAGAACCATATAATCTTATCCCTATTCTGAAGCGCCTGGAGATTGGATTTCTCCATCTCGTGACGCTCTTGCGCGAAAAGCAAGTCATGGAAGAATATATTCCGATGGATTGAATCAAGAGTGGAATAAAAGTCCTTGTATGCGTCCATTGCCTTGGCCAAATCTCCGCACTGTTCTAAAATTTCAGACTTTACCGCAAGATATTCCATAGATGACGTGGCATCGGACGTAGAGTCTATGGAATCCCAAATGCGTCTGGCGTTATTGATGTCCCCTATTTCACAATACGCATCAGCTATATGGATTTTATCGAAATCACTGATAGAATCCGTCGGACTGTAATTGCCGAGGACTTCCGCGACCTGTTTTTTATCGCCGAACCGCATGGTGTATTCGAGAATATACGGTGTGATATAGGAAGCGAACTCTTCATTCTCGCGGACCCGTTCCCGCGCTACCGACATAATGCTGTCTGAAAGCCGCTTGTCTTTCTGAAGGATGGAACCGTCCAAAGCGTTGGTCAGACTCAACATCTCATATTCCTTCCTGTCGATGGCATGATACAGGGCGGCTGCGTCAAGGTTGTTTCTTATAAAATCGTCAAACTTATATATCGCATATTGAATAGTTGCCTGAGCTACCATCAGATTCGCCATCATCAGAGTATCGGACGCTTCCTGACAAAACTCGCGTCCGCGCACAAAACATCGCATGGCCGAATCATTATCGCCCTTGTTCTGATAAATCCGCCCCTGATAGTAACAGGTCCTCAACTTTTCGTCAGCCGAACCCTTCTTCAAATAGTAGTCAATGGCGGGCTGGAGAACATCAAAACTCGCAGTATCGATATAATTCTTGTCCAAAGCCATTGATTTGAGAAGAGCGTAATGCGCCTTCTGCTCCTTGCCGTCGAGTGCCGAAACATCAATACCGTTCAGAATGGCAAGAGCGGAATCGGGATGCTCCGCCATAATAGTCTCCGCATCATCAAGCCGCTGCTTCACTCCCGCATCCCGGCATGAAACGGCTGTAACAGAAAAGACAGCGACGACGATATGTATCAGTTTAAGACATTTCATACTACAAAATTAGGAAAATTTATTTCGGGGGCAAAACAAATATTTATCAACTTGATTTATCTGCAAGATTTTTCCGGATTCGGCTCAGATGGGTCGGGGTAATATTCAGGTAAGATGCGATATCGTGAAGTGAAACCACGTCTATAATCTCCGGATACAGCGTCATCAGGTCAAGGTATCTCTCTGTCGGCGTCTTGCGGTATAGTTCAAGAAGGCGGGAATAAATCTCGCTGAACAGCGCGCCATTCAAAGCGGAAAGATTCCCGTCAAACGATGCGTAAAATACGTTTCGTGCCTCATGGGTACTGATTTGAAATACAGAAGCGTCCGTCCCCGCTTTGACAGATACTTCCGAAGGAAGTCCGTTGAACGAGTTATAGTAATCGGCCACAATCTCACCCTCAAAAGCGAATCCCACGACAGCCTCATCGCCCGACGATGTGATTACGGTGTATTTGAAATATCCCGATTCGACCACTCCGAGGTATCCGCCTACATAACCCTGTTGCACAAAAACTTCATCCTTGGCATAGTGACGGCATATTCCGATGTCGCGACACGCATCTTTAATAGCCGCGAAGTCAATCCTTTGGTCGTAAATATTGAACTTGCACATCATACAGTGACATTAACCTATATTCCTTTCGCAACGCAATCGATAAGGAACTGGACCAGCAACGAAACGACAACCGCCACAGGTATTGCGACTGCATAACGTTTATTCCCTCTGATACGTTTGGGAAGAAAATGAAGCGACGCCAGATAAACGACAGCAGTCATGAAGCCTTGAACATAGGGGTTTAAATCCATAGGACAATAATTTATCAGGCGCAAATTTAGGAATTATCACCGGACTTGACAAGTCAAGAGCGATACAATCGATGCTCTACGTTCAATATTATCCGCAGTTACATCGCGTGTCTTCGGCGGAGACACAATGGCTCCATGGCGCTTTCACGGCTATTTCAGGACACAGGTCAACCAACCCTCATACAGGCGGCGTAATTCTTCCGGGACAGGGAAACGCGGAGTCATGATATCGCACAATCGTATGTGGGAGTGATTGCCGTATTCCGGACCATCGACTACCGCTACCTGGTCATCGGAATAATCCAGCATATAGCGACGGTGTTTTGTATCTTTTCTGACCCGACGGTAAAGGTCATAGCACCACTCGGTGTCAATCGGGTCGTGAGAGACTATTGCGATGCGGACGGTATCATCTTCCATTACCTCCACGATATCACCTTTCTTGAAGCGCAACTGAGATTTCGGTTTCCCGAGATAAGAACCGTACTCCGTGCCTAAGTCGGCCATCAGGCTTGAACAGACAGTATGCTCAAGAATTTCTCCTTTCGCTCCATATAGATATTCCCTGATACAATCCGGGGAATCCATGCCTCCTATGTCGGAAAGTCTGTCAAGCGGCAGCTCGTAAATTTTAAAGCAGTATATGTCCGACTCATTTTTACTGACGCAACTATGAATTCCGGCTTCGGCGTTAGATAAGGACGAGAACACCCCCTTGCAACAGCGTGAAATCTGAAATTCCGGATACATTGATTTATTTCCATCCGAATCATCGGAAATGTCAATCTCAACAAGCCGGAACACCGAGCTTCCTGCCCGTTTAGGGACATTGGCCGCCAATCGCTCGAACTCCTCAAATGAGAGTTCGCGGTCCTTCAAATCACACGCGGCCTTGTTCATGCCCAACCGGAGTGGAGTATGGATGGTGTGAAGCGAGACTGGATTTTCACCACATCGTGTTCAATTCTTACCGAGGGTCGGGCAGCCTTGATGTCCGAGACATACTCCCGGGCATCGTCGTAGTCTTCAAGGATTGTGGTGGATTTGTATTCCGATAAATCGCCGTTTACCTCAAACTCGGTGATAACCTGAAGACTCCGCTCAAGATTGGAGACAGTCGTCATGGTCAGTACCGGCCTGTGATTTTCGCCGGTGCTTTTGAGATACTTCTCATAACTTTTCACACTTGTCTTCGACTTGAAAGCGTATACCGCGTTAAAGCGGTACGCGCCTTCGGCGAACAACAAGTCGGTAACAACGTAAATTTCCATTCCGGTATCTTCAATATCGCTGTAATCGAAATATCTGTCGTGAAGTGCGGCCAGCAGATTGTCATCAAGTCCGATACCGCAACCGTCTCCTATTATGGCATCACAGTCACAACGAGGGCATATCGCCGTCCTGCCGTCATCCACATAGCTCTTAATTTCCGAAGGATGAACGAAAGCCCCGCAGCAAATGCAATAGCAAATCCGGGACCGCTCTATCTCCTTGCGGTTATCATAGCAGTGAATATACGCAGAGCTTAACGCTTCGTCATCAATGTCATGGAGTCCCGCCATCGTATTTCATCATTGCAGCCATTGTACTGAAATAACACTACAGTCTGATGTCGTGTTCCGAAATCATTCGTTCAACCCAACCGTCATCGTCATCGTCAAGTCCGGTCCAGTCCGGATAAGCGAGATAGTCTTTTACCGCTTTCTTGCCTTTCGCTTCTTCTATGACACGTATGAGAGAGTCTCTGTAAGGAATATTTCCCTTCACTTCAACCGCCTCCTGACCGTATTCGTTTACGATATAGTAAACTACCTTGCGGAAAGTCTCATCATCAATGTCACAGTTATACGCCTGTGCATCGGTAACAATGTCAATGACAGGGACGATGTCCTCCTCGGTCTCCTCTTTCCAGGATTCCAGCTCGGACAAAGCCTTTGACATAAGCTGGCTTACCGGCTCTCCAAAGAAACAATGTGCCAAATCAGGTTCTTCAGCCTTGTCTCTCATAAGCAGACATTGCAGCTTGTATCTGTCAAGTTCATCCCCATTACTGAGAATCGATGAGGAAGTCAACGGAACCTCATAACGCTTAAGATATATGATAAAGACAGGTTTAGCCCGGTTTTCCGCAGCTTCTTCATCCTCCTCTTCATCCTCTACTACACCTGTTTCTTCCTCAGCGTAATCCTCTTCCTTATCTTCCGATACGTAATCTTCCGGAATCATAGGGGTGTCCTTGAGGTCATCTTCCGGTTCTTGTAAGGTTGGGCGGGCCTGTTGCCCGGAATCCGTCTCGGAATGTTTTATATCCATTCCCAGCTTATTCTTCAGTTCCCGTATTCCCGCAAGAGCCGCAGATTCTTCCGATGCTTTATCAAGTCCGCCTATTGCGGACTTTAGTTTGTCAAAAAGTCCCATAAGAATATAATATTAAAAATTGGACTACATTAAGAATCCTGTCCGATTCATGTCAAGAAGTGGTTGTAGGACCACTTCCTGACATACAGGGACAGAGTGAGATATCGGAGAACTTTCTCAAATACCCGGTCTTTGATTCCGGTATTCGGGAACCTCCGTCATACGGTTATTTCTTCTTCCTTTTGGAGACGAAGATTATAAAACATACCACCGTCACTATAATCGCGAAAATCCACCAACCGAAAGAGGCGTTTGCCCCTTCATATTGAGCATAGGTATCACTTCGAGAGCCGATATAATTGTGATAATCCGACAGATGTTTTGCTGCGCTGGATTTGGCTAATATCGCCATTATCACCTCAATGAAGATAAGGATACCGAATATTATGTACAGCATATTCTTGCTTATCCATGCCTTACGGTCGTTAGCGGACTTATTCTTTTCCGCCACAGCGACCTCATTGTTTACTTTATCCAGCAGGACTTTGATTTTAGGATTATTGCTATAGTACAACTCGGCTTTACGCATATATTTTTCTACCTTAGCCTTGTTAATCGCAAAATCCTTACCCGACTTGAAATCCACAAGAGCATCTTCGAGATTCTCGATAATTTCCTTTAAGTCGTCGCTTGCCTGTACAGTGATTGTCTGACCGCAATGAGGGCATTTGTCGGTGAGCTGGGGAATACTGCCTCCGCAGAAAGGGCAGTTTTGACCGCGCTGTTTCTTTACGGCCGCGTCCACGGCCTGGTCGGCCTTCTGCTGCTGGGCGTCGATGTAGAGGTCTACCTCGTCCACGTCCAGTCCAAGGCTCTGGGCCTTACGGAGAAGGACCTGACGCTCCTTCGCTGTGATTATTCCGTCTGTGAGGTATTCCCGGATAAGTATGTCCAGTTCCTCGGGGATTGCTTGTCTTGCCATCTGTTTTATATTTTTATTTGTTGTTTATAATTTAGTTTTCGCCACTGACCCGGCGGCATGACAGCCTTTAGAAACCGGGCATCTGCGACGGCATGCCGGGCATAGGGGGCATCGCGTTGGCGAAGATAGGCTGAAGCTCCGCCACCTGGCCTGCGAGGGCCCATTGCGGCATCCCTTGCTTCCAGACATAGCTCTGCGCCGTGAGCTGTCCCTGCTGCGCCAGCTGCTTGAGTTGCTGCCAGTTGAAGGGGCCGGCCTGCTGGCCGTTGACACCGACCATATACTGCACGTTTGGCTCCGCTCCCATCTGCGGCGTACCCATCGCCGGTGCGCCCATTGAGGGCGCGCCCATCGTAGATTTTGACGCAAAGGCGTTCAGACCGTTGTCGGTAGCGTTGTTCAGCACATTGGCGTTCAGGTTGGCCTGATGCGCGCCGAGGAATGTCTGCTCGGTCTGCAGACGGCTCGCACGCTGCATTTCCTCGCGCTGTATACGCATGGTCTCGCGCTGATGTTCGAGATTCATGCGCTGCATCTCTTCCTGTCCTCCGAAGTTCATCTCATGCTGGCGACGCATCATGTCTATGTTGAGGTCGCTCTGCGTATTGAAGGTATTGAGGTCGGAATTGTGCTTGGCCATGACACGCTCCTTCTCCAAATCGGCTGTCAGGGCCTTGAGCTCGCGGAATCCGCGGCTGTCCTTGTCCACCATGATGCTGGTGATGTCGAAGCTGCGCACCTTGATGCCGAACAGGCTTTCCACTTTGGGCACCACATAACTCTCCACCATATTGCTTATCTCAAGCACTTTGCGCTCTATCTGCACCACAGGAATCTGGGCGTCGGAGGGGGCGTTGCTTACCACCGCCTTAACGAATTTGGTGACAGTGCCGCGCAGTTTGTTCTGGAATGTCTCATCGCTATAGGCCTCACGCTTGTTGATGCTGTGGAAGAGTTCAAGGTCCTCGATGGCATATACGATTGAGCCATGCACCGATACCGGCACGCCGGTGTCAGTCAGACGCGGGTCGAACACATCGAAATAAGGAATCGCGATAGACAGCTGACTGCCTGTGCTTAGATTGCTGAGGTTGGTGAGGTTGTTCTCCTCTACCCTGCGGGCGGCCGCTTCGGCCGCTTTCTGTTTCTCCGCCTCAACCTCTTTTGCTGATTTGAAACCGAAAATTGACATATTGTTGTTTTATTTTATTATGTATACAATCAGTCCTGAAGATTTCATTTTGTCGAATATATCCGCTTCACTCGTCCGTCGCTTCCTGTCTCCACTATTTTCGAGGGACTGAAAACGTCGTATGGGTCGGCGTAGCTGAAACTGTAACCTGTCTCATAGCATCCGTCGCCAAGCGGACGGCTCAGCGCGTCAATGCTTTCAAGACATTCGGGGGGCAGGCCGAGAGCCTGGTATACGTACCGCTCGGTCATGGAGCGTATGGCGGAAAGATTGCCGTCGACATATCCCGCCACCTCCTCAAGAAGGCTTTTTCCTGCCGCTGTTTTACTCATTACCCGCTGCGTGAGGGTCTTCCTTACCGGCATACGCGCCGACTTGACTTCGCCGGCCGGAATGGAGGTATTGCCGCGCGCGGCGGCCACCACATCCTGACGCTCCTTGACATGGAGCATAGGATTGCCGTAAAGGCAGAACATCATGGCCGTACTCAGCGAGAAGCCGTCGTGCTCCACGTGGCGCATCATGTTGAAATAGTCGCACTTCGCCTGAAGCAACGCGCGTCCGGCGGTCATTCCCTTGAACTGGTATAGGGGAAAGAGCCTCATGAACACCTCGCTGCCGGTGCCGGGATGCAGCAGCAGCTCGCGGGCCTCGTCGGTCTCGCGGTCGCTGTACATAGGGACCGGAACGAGGGAGCCTACATAAAGAAGCACCCCTCCGCCGTAAAGAGCGCTGAGCAACATGGACTGCTCTCGGCTGTAGCCGCCTTTGTATCTGGCGCCGAAACAAGCCACAGTGTTGAGTACCCGTGCCCCGCTCCGGGACAGGAGCGACGGATTGAACGCCTCGCCCGTGCTGTAGAAGCCGGGCATCCCGGGCGCGTCCGCACCGTGAAGGTTGAACATAAGCATTCCGGCACGCGAAATAGAGTTTCCGTATATCCGCATGGCCTCGTCGTTGTCGGTCAGAAGGCCGGGACTCACATACATACGGTCGCGTGTAAGGGAGGGATTGTCGGTCTCGCAGAGCAGGGGGAGATGCTGGCTCATAGTGGCGCTCGCGGGTATCCAGTCTGAATTGCTGTTCATGACCACGCTGTCTACCTGTATGCCTCCTCCGAAGGCTGCGCTCAGATTGAAGTACGCTCCGAGGTCGCTTGCCGGATTCGATGTAAGCGTTCCGTCCTCGAGCGGCAGACGTCCCACATTGTTGCGCGCGTTGGATGCCTCAAGTATGAAATCGCCGCCATCGGCAAAATCGTTCAGGCAGTTGCCCTCGAAACAATAGTTCATGTCGGTAGGTATGGTGCCGTTGCCGTATTCGTACGGGTCATTTACCGTAGGCACGGGTATGACGTCGTCGCCTCCGACTATCAGGAGGTGCAGGTCAGGACCCGCCGGCAAGCCATATTCGCTTATGAACCGGGACACAAGACGGTTGTATTCCATCCATGAGTTCGACTCCATCTCTTCGTAATGGTCGGCCACGTCAAGTAAACCCCAGTGCATACGCTGCGACTCGGCGGTCTCGAAAAACGGCTGGAAGACTTCTATGATTTCATCGAGCGACACTCCATATTTCCGAGCGAGGATATTCGTATCGGTGAGTAAGATGCCGTAATGATCCTTGAATTCGTCCGGCAGTTCGGACTTCATCTCCGGCGCAGACCGCATATATGAGGGGGAAGCCATATTCGGGGAAGCCACGGACATGCCAGGTATGGGGGGCGGCGACATAGCCGGACTTTGCCGCATATCCGGCACGGGAGGTGCGGCAAAACCTTTCATCTCCTGCGGCTGCCATGCGTTCCCCGCGCCGGGCATCTGCGGCATAGTGCCCGCTGTCCCCAGTCCCATCGATTTGGCCGCCTGCAGGGGATTGAACCCCTGCATCTGTCCGAGGCTGACGCTCTGCGGATTGAATTTAGGCATCGCCGGAGGCGCCGTCTTGGTATCTCCCTGCCCCCCTTTCGCTCCGTAATGTAGCTCTTTCAGTGTCCGTATGTAGAAAAATTCCTTGAATTCCCCTTTTGACGGATTACCATTCATGGCATCTTCTACGGCATACCAAAGGGGATATAACGTCTCGCTCATTCCCGCCTCCACGGCCTTTGACAGACAGGATGCCGTCTGTTCCGCATAATAGCGGTCTTTGCCATTGCGGATGTAATACGACAGGTTGTCCACCGCCATCAGCAGAGCCACGTCGCCCTGAGGCGCGCCGAAACCGCCGAGGCGAGGCAAAAGAGCTTCCGCTGTCTGGACATCGCCGAGTTTCACATAGGCTATATGGACCCAGAAAAGCTGCCAGTAATTGTCAGTGGCCGTATTGATGAAATCCACCGCACACCTCTCGGGATAAAGGCTTGAAAGAAGCATGTGATAGTAGAACTGCACATCACTGTCCATCGAGGTGGCGGCGAGCTTGCCCAAAGCCGGGACTTTACGGGCAAGTACGTCTGCATTGCCGCAGGCGAGGGCGTTGTAGACCTCTTCGAGAAGCTGCTGCGACAGGAAGCTGTTGGCGTCGTCAGAAGCGAGTACCGACGCGCTGCGCCTCACCTCGTCGATGATGGCGTTGGCCACTCCCTGCGGAATCTGCAGTTCGAGACGCAGACGGGTGAGTTCAGCCATCTCGCGCTCATCGAGGATTCCGTCGGAGAACCGCTCGCACACTGCCTGCAGAAAGGCCTGCTCGTTGTCCTGACGCAATTCGGCGTCGGTCTTCGCCGCCTGAAAAATCTTATTGTGGACTGTCTGTGTGTTGGTCGTATTGTAGGTGTTGACATTGTTGGTCACATCGTGGGAATCGCTGTGGATACCACCTACCACGGCCGCATCGCCGTCAAGATTTATTCCTCTGTTCATATCTTACCACTGGAAGGTTGCGCCGCAGTCGGGACACGCCGGTGTCCCGTGGGCTATCTTAATTGTATGTCCGCAGTTGTAGCACTGACATTCTATAAGCTCGGCCGCCGTTTCCTGCCTGGCGGGAGCGGACGGCGCCGCAGTGGTGCCGTGCATACCGCCGTTGAAGGCGTTTATATTGGAGGCGGCCGCCGTGCTTACCTTCGAGAGATTGTCAATGGCCATGTCCTGAAGATGTTCGTTGCGCGCCTGTTCATGAGAGCGTTGGGCCTGAAGGCTGTCGATACGCTCCTGCTGGGCCGTCTGGAAAGCTCCGCTTACCCCTGTGGCAGTGTCCTTGAGCATTCCGGCCATCTGCATCATGGCGTTCATCTGGGCTGCGGTATTCTCCTGCTGCATACGCATCATCTCCCGCATCATGGCTTCCTTTTCGGCCGAAGCGCCGCGCAGGGTCTCCATCTCCTTCTCGGAACTGTATGAGCCGGCCATCGCCACCTGGGCCTCCTCGGATAGATGGGAGAGCTGGGAGGCACGTATCTGTTCGGCGCTCATGCCGGCAAACAGATTGTCGCGGTTCATCTGCTCGTTGGCGTGTATGGAGGCCACATTCTCCTCATGCCGGTATTTCTGCGCATCCATCTGCGACTGCATCTGAGCCATGGCCTGCAGCTTCTCCATATTGCGCTGATGGCGGTTGCCCTCCATACGGTCCTCGTCCTCCCGGGTGAGCCGCTCGCGCTCGAACTGACGGTCTTCGTCCTCGATCCGCCAGCTGCGGGCCTCCATCCGGTCTTCGCGCTCTAACTGACGGTGACGCATCAATTGCTCGAAATCATAGTCATCCTCGCTCTTGCGACGCCCCATGGCGCGGTCGTATTCGCGTTGCTCAAGCGTCCATTCACGTTCACGGGTCTCGTCCTCTATACCCCAGTTGCGTCGCCGTTCAAGGTCCTCGCGTTCCCATTCGTGGTCGGTGAGCATATCACCGAGCGCCCACTCCGCCTTCATGCGGGACTCATCCACCTTCTGCTGGCTCTGTATGCGCATGATTTGGGTTATCTCCTCGCGCGGAATCTTCTTATGGGCCAGCGCGTCCTCAAGCGCCTCTATCTCGTCCTGCCTTACAAGACGGCTTTTTTTCAGTTCATCAAGCGCGCTCTGTTCCTCTTCGGCAGTAGTGGCCTGACGGACACGCCGCTGACTCTCCATAAGCTCCACGAATTCCTCGAACTCATTGTCATGGAGCAGCCGGTCTTTATTAAGGCCCTGCATGGAGTGGCGCAACTCCTCGGCATTCCTTGCCGACATGAGCTGCTGACTGTTGGCCTCGACCTCCATGCGGTTGCGGAACTCGCCGGTGCGCTGCATGAAGTCAAGCTCACGTTCCGTATTGTAAAGCTGACGCTCCACATCGCGGAACCGCTCGAAGTCCGAGTTGCTGTCGGTGATGGAGTGTATGGCCGCGCATCTCAGACCATGCAGACGTTGGTCTACGGTCTGACGTATACGTTCCTTGAGTCTTTCGGTCATCTCGGCGTCCAGCCCCGTCGCTTCATAAGATAAATTCCTCAGCTCACTCTTGAGAAGGGACTCGATGGCCGGAGAAATAAATGTGTATATGTCAGTGGCGGTAAGACGGGTGCGGTCGGACAGATAATTGACGGCCAACTGACGCACATCGCTCACGCATACCTCCAGAGACACGCCAATCTCCACGTTCTGGATGCCGACGGGTATGACATAAGGCTGGAAATCAAGATTCCCCTCGCCGTCAAGGCGTCCTCCGAAAGTCAGGGGGATATGTCGGTCGCTGACGATATATACCGACATGACCGGTGCCTGTGTGAGGCGGGCAAGGATTCGGGCATAGTCTATCTTGCGTTTCTTGGCTTTCTCGTCTTTTTTCTTCTCGCCGAAAATCAGACGTCCTACCCAGCTTACGGCCCTCCCCATCTCGCCGACAATGCCGAGTTCGCGGAACGTGGGCCGAGTGCTGCGCTGAGCCGCAAGCCGCTTGCGTTCCTCTTCGGCCATCTGCTTCTCGGCCTCTTCCACGGCCTTTTTGAGGGCGGCCTGTTCCTCCTGTACGGATTTATAGAACAGATACGCACCCGAAGAAAGCGACGTCACCAATTCGCCGTTGGCGAATATAAGCGCCGAACAACCCTCCTGTACGATTATGCCTTTGAGTTTCTCTACCTCCTCAAGCTCGCTTTCCTTGATGCGACGGGCCACTTCGCCGGGCTGAATATTCCAGATGGCGCGGCCTCTGACGACCTCTATTCCGTCCACAAGCTCCATACTCCGCCTGTCGGCGGCTCTTTCGGCATCACGCTCGGCTCGTACGCGGGCTGCTTCCGCCCGGGCTTCCGCCTCACGCGCTTCCCGAATCTCTCCCTGAGCCTCGCGCGCCTGCTGACGGAGCGCCTGGGTCCGGGCCGATTCTATATCGCGGTTCAGGGCTCCTCCCGTCAATGCGTTGGCTACGCTTCTAACCGCATCGGTGAACATTCCCTTGGAGTCCTGCGGAGCGCTTGGACGAGGCATTGTCGGACGAGGAGCGCCGGGCATGGGCCGACCCGGTTTCGGCATACCGGGACGAGGCATTGCCGGACCGGGTGCGCCGGGCATGGGCCGACCCGGTTCGGCTACTGATTTATGAGTCGGCGTCTTAACCACAGGCTGGCCGCATTTCATGCAGAACGCAACCCCGGGAGTCAATGGACTACCGCATTTTACACAATTCATTAGAGACTGCTTTATGGATTTTTCTTTATTTTTCTGAATATCTCTTTTTCTATCTCTCCAAATACTGATTCCGAAGGAATCCTATTGGAACCGCGGGCGGAAGTGCATATTATATTGCCTTCACCAGGAATCCTGAATATCCTGTAACGCCGGGCGTTTCCAGGCACAGGCTGAGGTTTGTCAAGTATCCGCAAGGTGATGTCCTCTATGTCAGGCCAGACAAAACGAAGGATACGGTCTGCGAACTCAGTTCCCACACATAGCGTCAGCTTCATTTCAGAACCTCGTAACGCACGGCGGAGCCATGGCCCGAAACAATCAGAAATATAATTTCTTATAGCGGGGTATTTCAAGCCGTATTTCCCACCCGCCCACTTTTTCGAGTGCCAGGCACAGAGTTCCATAGCGAAAGGATTTCTGTGACTGTCGGGAACGAATCGCCGGACCCATCTCACACGTTTCTGCCACCAAGAGGCCCCCGCATACTGAATCGGAAATTCATCCAAAAGCGGAAAACCGCATGCTATGTCACTGTATTTGGACGACATAAGCCCACACACAGTTGAACGGTCATGCTTATTGACCAAATGGCAGGTGTCCCTTATGTCTTCCGACACAGAACCCGCAGGATTGAAATTCACAAGGACAACCGAGTTATCGTCAATATCACCCCAATATGGCTCAGGCATCAGGCACGAATGAAGTGCCAGATGACGCTGCTCATCAAACCAAAACGACTCCGAAGCCGGAATCTCTCCAGTCTCAGCCCAGTCTCGAATGACATTGTCCCAGTAATCTATAAATGAATCAGTCATGTCTCAACAATATATAGCTTGCCTTTAATATGGCAACTGAAGCCCAAAAATTCAAAAGCAATAGAAAAAAAACACTACATCTTCATCAAGGTCTCTTGCCAAGAGATATGGACTATGGCTAATCGGCTTATTTATAGCTGAAAAGACTTGTCGGAGTCCGACTGTTTTAAAACATTAGAGATGTCTGTTCATTAAATATCCGATATAATGGATGGCGATTTTATGGGTGGCGATTTTTATGTTTCTCAACATATTATTATTTCCGTTTAAGATTTAATTTGTATCTTTGTAAATCATTAAGCATCTCTTGGCAAGAGAGATGGACTATGCTTCATCGTTTCGCAACGCCGTTCTTATCGTCGTTTTCGCAAAGTTAATGATTTAATCGCCGCAGTGCCGGATTAGACATCTTAAAAGACACTGAAATGAACCAGGCGGTGACATACCGAAACATTCCCGTAACCAGCTCAAACACCGCAGGCGGCAGATGTAAACGCGCAGATTGTATCTTAATCGCAGGACTCCGGCTTAAGATTCGCCCATACAATAGCAGGAAACACGCCGCAGCAGGATAAAGGTTTTGTACACGGGGCAACGGATTGCCCGATGATTTCAAATTATGGTTACGCCGTAATACGGGTGATGAGCATTGACGAAGCCCGTACCCGCTACCGCGAGGAACAGAAAGCCAAACGCCGCCGACAAGGCCCCTGACTACATTAAGTCCAACTGCCAAATTTTGTCAGTGATATTTATTAACTTTGCGAAAAAATATGGTCGTTTATGAAAATTCTACATCTCTCTGATACCCATGGAGCGCATCATCGCCTTCGGAATTTGCCCAAAGCCGATGTCGTTGTCCATTCCGGAGATTTCTGCATGGTCGGAGAAGAGCGGGAGGCTTTGGATTTCCTTAATTGGTTCTGCGGCCTGCCATATCGCCACAAGATATTCATCTGCGGCAACCATGATGTCTGTTTGTATGGAGCCAACGTCGATGGGCTCCCCGACAATGTATATCATCTCAACAATTCGGGAGTTGAGATTGAGGGGTTTAAATTTTATGGAGTACCGCTTCCTGTTCTTAATGTTTCTGACCGCATAGTGCGCAAGTACGCCGCGATACCGGAGGATACCGACATATTGGTGACACATTCGCCGGCATATGGAATCCTTGACTTCGAGGACGGCGTAAACTATGGCTCAAAGGAATTATTGGAAAGCGTGGTGAGGGTTTATCCCATTGCGCATCTTTTCGGACACATTCATCTCCAACATGGAATAATGGAACAAAACGGCATTATTTACTCCAACGGAGCGATAATGAGCGATGACTACACCAGACTTAACAAACCAAATACAATAGAAATATGAATATACCGCAATTAAAACGAATGTTATGGGTCATGAACGAAATCGTCAAGGCATCCGCCAACGGAGGCATTACCCGCGATGAAATGAATAAGAAATGGGTGAATTCCTGCAAGAATGACTATGACGGAGAACCTATAACAGAGCGTACTTTCTACCGAATAAAAGGTAATCTGGAGGAATTGTTCGATTGTAAAATCGTTTGCTCTCCAGCGTCCAAAAAGTATTCGGTCAATGATACCGACAACGACTGCGATAATCTGACGCTGTTGGAAATATTGCTACGCAAAGTGAACCGAACATCCGTGAATCAGATACTTCAGATGCTTATGGCCGGCAATGATGTCCCTGAAGATGATATGCGTGCAGCCCGTGATTTAGCGGCAGCCGTAAGCCGTCTTCCACAAACCTATTCCGAGGAATTTCTTAAGCGCGCTCATGATATCAAGGGTGCAGACAAGGCTGAACCTGACGAGTTTTATCGTAATTACGTATGCGTATGGAACGATGTCGTTTATCATCGCACTTGGCAATGGCTTTCAATCGGATTCTATGACAACGAGGTATACTTCTATCTTGTGACGAATGAAGAAGATTCTGCCGAGCGCTCGCGCAAAGCCGCCGAGGCCGGATTCGGGAAAGGAGTCCGTTATAGAGGCGGCTACTACTGGCATGAACCGATTGAACAGACATTATTCTCTATGTCGTTTGAGACAAAGCCGGATATGGGCGAAGTTATCCGCCGGGCGGAGTTACTGATACGCCGCCTTGAAAAAGTGTAGGCTTCTGAGAAAAAAATTAAATGAATGACATCTTTTGGCATTGCGCGATAGTAATTTTGTGCTGTAAAACATAGCAAGCACCTGCGCATAATCCATTGTAGTTCAAAAATAAATTCGTAACTTCGCGATATGAACCAATGCCGTGAATATACGAAACAGACAGTTTAGAGCTACATAAGATATTGCACTTCATGCAATGACAACCATCCGATTCGGTAAAATCTGGTAAATTCTACAAGGAATCATAAGATGGAAGTCAATGGCAGGCCGTGTATCCTCACCAGAGGGCGCAGGCTGCTTTTGCTTCAATCTTGATTCCGGGCTTACCAGAGCCTTACCGAAAGAAAGAACCAAAAGAGCGTTGTGTCCTCTTTTTATTGCGCAACCGGTATCCGACTCACCGTGAGAGCCGATAATTCAAAACTATTTCAACAATGGCACTTTGGAAAATAACTGTAAAGAAAGGAGGAAATGTCAACGGGCTTAGACTTGAAGCTGGTATGTCCGTAGAAATTTCCACAAACTCCACAACTGATCCTATCAGATATGGCGACGGCATGCTCGCGATTGCAGATGCCTTCAGTGAAAAATACGGCTTTGATGCAAGGAAGTTTAGGAGTATGAATATGCAGTATCAACTTGAATCAAAGAGAATATAATTAGTATGAAGGCGGTTGAACTAGAACAAATCCAGGCTCAGTTACACAAACAAATTCGTAATGTTGTAGCCAGCGATTCTTCGGAGGAGGATTCATCACCTCTGATTTTCGATGGTGTCGCAGAAATCAATGCATATTGTGCTTCATCCCCTAAAATTATGTGGATACTGAAAGAAGCCTATGGAGATGGAACAGACTGGGATATATGGGATGGGTTCGAGTCTTTAGAGCAAACATTAAACAGGCCTACATGGCAAGTCATGATGTATGCCTTGTATGGAATCAGAACTGGCAGACATTTCAGCGATATGCCAAAACCTAATGTTGAAATGCTCAACATGCTGAAAGCAATTGCCTATATCAACGTGAACAAATACGCGGCACAATCACGTTCAAGTGATATGCAAAAGTCTTTTAAACTATGGCGGGATATTATTTTTCGTCAAATAGAGAGTTATGCTCCGGATGTCATAATTTTCGGAAACACTTTCTCTCTTTTCGAGTCGGCTAACGAGGAATTAGCTGTGAACTCAAAAAAAGTTGGAGGAGACATAGGGAAAACCCCGATATACAAATCTGGAAATGGCATATTGCTAGTTGACGCGTGGCATCCAAATAATACGGAAATGAAGCGAGTTGAATATGTGGATTCTATCATTGACGGGGTGCTTAACAACTTTCAGTAAAAGCCTAACGGCAAATTATAGGATCCAAAGTGTTGTACCGCAAAATGAGTCACCGATGATGTAATTTTGCGGTACAATCACCTCAGCCCGGTGGCGGAATTGGTCAGACGCGCTTTATATTAGATGGAAAGTGTCCCGGAAGGGACGTTGCGGTTCAAATCCGGCCCGGGCTGCAAATTAAAAATTAATTTAAATGATATGAATACTGAATATTCAAATTGGAACGGCTATGATGTTTATGGCGACATCAAGGAACTGGACGCGATTGTAGAATCAACAGGGTTCATCAATCTAGACAAAGATGATGTTATCGAAGTGCTTTCAGCCGAAGGCGAGAATTGCGTAACAACAGGAACAGACAACCATATTGATGATGCTTTTACAAAGGCAATCAACAGGCAGCCTTACTCTATTGATAGGATAAACAGTCTGCTTATTAGTTTTCGTTGTGGTAACCTGCAACCGAACATGGCGGATATATCAAAGATTCAATCATTCTTATCGGATGCCAGCCCTGATATGAATGTGAAATGGGGTATAGCGAAAGACGATACTTTAGACGATTCATTCAAAGTTATTCTTGTTGCATCAGCAAATCTATAATAGTGAAAAGAGACAAGATCTTTGCAAATTTATTTTATTAATGCTCTGAATCCCCCTGTATTCGATACAAACAAGTATTGGTGATAGACCGGATGTCTCTTTGCAACGGAGTGAGGTAAAAAGAATATTTCATAATCCACCGACAGCTTTTGGCAGCCGGTGGAATTAATTTTGCACCAAAATTAGATTGGCATGGATACGAATCAGATTACTGAAGAGGAACGACAGCAACTTACAGAAAAAAGAAGGCAAATCATAAACAGCAATGCGCAACGTTTTGCTGGTTTGCGAGACTATCTTGCCGAGCAGCGCATGGAGACCATAGAGTTGATGCGCCGGAGGCATTCCTATTATACCAAACTTATTAATGACTCCAAAATCAAAACTGCTCAAGAATTCTACAATAGATTCAAAGAGCATTTTGAAATGTATGGAATCAAATTGGAACTCTCCGATGATAAGTCGAATTGTTCAATCTACCTTGAACTTGGTGATTACGATTATGAGCAATACTGGATAGAAAACGGCTCGAATGATGGTTTTGCATCGGTCAGTCCTGATGTTGCCTTCAAAGATTTGTTTACAAACCTTGAAGTCAATATATTTACAGGGGAATATCTTTAACAAAAAGACTGACATCTTTTGGCAGTGCGTTGCTATATCTTTGCAATATGATTTATAAAGATTATTTCATCAACTCCGATTTTGAGGATGTATGGCACACGCTTCAGACGTATTACAATGAGCCTGCAAGTGTAAGGAATCTGTATAAGACTCTATTCTATACAATCCGCAATCTGCCCGTGGACGATGCTCATGCAGGTACGCCGCTTAAGATTGAATTCGATTTCGAGAATATGATTCATATATCCGGAACTCCCGAACCGTTAGAGTGGCTCACAGGACGTGACGTCATTTTTGATGAAGCAAATATGCGTGAACATTACCGCACCGACGGCAAAATGCCCGAAGTGCCGATGATGGCAGAGTTTGCCGCGCATCTGCTTTATTGGTCCACGCTTTATGATTTCAGGACCAAGGCCCGCAAACACAAGGATTTTGAGCAATTCCTTGATTCTTGCGTCGACGGCACACGAGAATATACTACTGAAAATCCGGAAATCTCATTGTCCCTCAAGCGCAAACAATGCTATTACTGGAAAGAGACTGTCGCCAACGATTCGGCAATAGACTGGAGCTATATACTTGATATCCTGAGGAAACGCATCGAATATCATATCGGCTACCATCGCCTCACTGAAAGGTTTGTCAACAGCAAACATTACATCTCGCGCATGGAGCTCTGCTGCCGACTGCTTGAACTTGCCGCTGCCGATTATTATGATATGAAGGGCATCTATGTCAACACCCGGAATTTCTCACGGTTTGTCGGGCGAATTTTCAATGAATATCATGTCAAGGATATAGGTAAAGAAGACTGGCGGGACTACATCTTGTCAGAACTCCACCGCGCCAAGGCCTACAATATTCTTTGGAAATATCTTGACCACAACCTCACTTACTGGTGGGATTAAATATATTTACTGAATATGTATAGAGTAATAGCATTGGGGCATGAGGCCGGTGAGATTGTCGACCGGTTAAGAAGTAACGGTATTTATGATGACATCCGTTTCTTATTCTGTGATACGGAATCGAATCGGCTGAAGACACATGGCCGGGATGATGACAAGCGTGTACTCCTCACAGGTATAGCACAATGTCGCGAAGCGATTCACGAGGATTGCGAACTGATGGCAGTTCTTGTAACAAGTATTGAAGAGAATGACTCTCTCAAATACGCAATGGAGATTATGCATGAATTGTGGAGTTACGCCGACTATACATATTGTTTTGCTACTACGCCAGATGGCGATGCAGTAAAGAAAAAGGGAGGGCATTTGGCAGGCGCATTTGACTGGATTACGGATTATTCCATTATCACCGTACTGCAAGACAACAGCAGATTGCCTGAAGGTTTGGACAGAAATAAAGGTATGGCTCGCTTGCTTGGAACAGTCCTTCAACACCCACGAAAAGGATTGAGTGAAGATTGCGATGAATTGCCCTTTGGGGTTTGGGCAACGGAAAAGCAACTGTATATGGCACTTCAAGCCGTGTATTCCAATTATCCGGGATTGAGCGGATATTACGATGCCGAAGTTTTCTCTTTCCATAAAAGCACTCACAATTATTAAATGGTATGGACAAGAATAGAATTGAAATGATGCGCAATCGTTGCGAGACCTTCAAGAAATGGATAGAGGATTGGATGTTGCCTGCTACGGGTGATTTCTACATGATGTATAAAGACCATCTCGAAACTATGGGGAACGAGATATACTATAAGAATCCCGGTGACAGCTATGGAAACGCTACGGTTATAATCCATACGGCTCATGGCTATACAGAGGAATACACCATCATCTCTAAACGAGGGACCGGATATGCAAAAGTCAGCCCAATTGTCAGATGCAAAACAAACGGGGAGACTATTGTTGTCGATATCTCTGAACAAACAGATTATGACTCTATATCAACTCATAAATAAAGTCAGCTTCGAAGATGTTTTTTCTGACCTTTTGCGGCATGTTCCAGAGGTAGAGAATATAAGGCACCGGTTCTTGTTGGCCTTTGAAACTTTACGCTCCATTAAGCCGAGTAAGAATGGTTGCGTTGAAATTGAAGTCAATGATAAAGACTATTTGGGTATGGGAGTTCACGACATATGGGTCAATGCTTCCGATTGCAAAGTCAATATATGGGAAGGTCTTCTCGCCGCCCCCATAAACAGAGGCAGAATATTCAATAGGTCAAGTGTCGTCGAAAAAATAACGGATGAGCAGATAACGGCAGATATACTATGGCATCTGGTAGCGTATGGCTATCCTGAAGAGTCTACGGCTCTTTCCGGTTATTTACTCAATAATCGACGATTCCCCGAATCCACCCAAGCGGAGAGACGCGAGGAAATATGCAGCTATATCGACAATAATCATGTAATGGGAATATGTCATGAGCAAATCCGTAAATATCTGACAGCGAAGAATGTTTCATGGATTGCTGACATAACGTCTTATTCGTTGCCGCATGATAAAGCCGCATACGACATGACTTGTTTCCTTGATGACTTTATGTGGTTCAACAACGAAACAAAGACCATTTTGATTATTTCAGCATCTGAAGGCTATGAGGGAGAGGTGGATAAAATAGAGGAATTTGCCAATGATATGTTAAAGAATCCAACAATCGTTTATGGGAAGCCCATACTTCCCGGAATAGAGGTCATGGCAATTTTTATAACTGAATAGCGATATGGAAGAGCATAAAGAAACATATTCACGTATGACTTTGGAACAGAGGCAACTTATGGCAACTGGTTTTGCGTTAAAATATCGTGATGAATTAATCGATGTCGAAAGTCGGATAAAAGGAATCGCCGGTAATTTATCCGATGATAACGATAAATGGCGCAATAATCAGACAAAATTTGATGAAGTAAGGGAGCTATTGACAAAACGTAGAAATTTGCTGAATTTAATGTTTATGCCCAGCGATGCGAATATAACGCGATTTAAGGAAATAAATACCCGACTTGAAACCCTGTGCCAACAATTAAGAGAACGGATGCTCAAACTCAAACAATCTTTGCCACATCTTCGGGATTCAGAGTTCGACGATGACTATGAACTTGAAGGTGAACTGAGATTAAGTTATAATGATGAAAATTCAGTTTTGAAGTTGGACGATGACCATTATTGTTCAGATTTTTGCAGGATGATAGACATTATCCATACTTGCAACTACGGCACATACTGGGAATGTATCGAGCGCATTTCGCCATACTCTCACACCCTTGACGATGGACAGAGCTGGAATGAGCCGCCTTTTTACGGACGTCCGGAGTTTGACAACATCATTATATGCCATGCTATGCACAACCTTTCAGACCACATGCTATATTCCATTCCCGACATTCTGCGGCTTAACGATTTCTGGGCGGAGGTCCATCTGACGTTCCAAAGCATCACAACACAGAACGGGACACGATACATCCCATGACTAAAGAATGAGCTGTAATAATCAGACGATATTGTAAACTTCTGTATTCCAAAATGCATAATTCGCGATTGGTTTGGTTCGGGCTTTATATATACCCGGATAAACCTTAACCAATATATAGGGGCTAGGCAAAAGAGAAAGGCTACACGCTGATTTTTCTTTCCTCAGCCATAGTTTGAACACAGAATTTAGACACAGGGGCTGCCATTGACTACTGAAACGAATTGCCGCCGAGTTGTGTTCAGATTTATGTTCAAAGTAAAAGAAAAAGCAGTTGCGAATCATTTCGTAACTGCTTGATTTTTAAGAGGTGGTCCCACTTGGGCTTGAACCAAGGACTCCCTGATTATGAGTCAGGTGCTCTGACCAACTGAGCTATAGGACCTTGCCGGCTTTTGATGGCTTTTGGCCTCTTGCCTGCTGTTTTTCAACGGTGCAAAGTTAGCTGTTTTTTTTGAGTTGACAAAATTTATTTGGGGCTTCTTTTGTTCGTTAGGTTATTTTTATGTTTTTGGAGCCCTCGGGTTTCTCTGTTTTGTATTTTACAATCGGCATCGCGTTGGGGAATCTGTCTTGTTCTGAAAAAATGATTGCCAAGACAGTCAAAAGATTATGAACCTGCATAGTATGCCAAGACATAAACGGCAAGTCATCCGAGGAGATGTGTTATGCCTTTATGCGGAGACTGTTCTCGGTTATGGAGAATTATCCCGATAATAGGACCAGCCTTATTGATTGCTACCGTATTTACGTTGTCATTCGGTGTGGCTTGATGTGCTATATCAGCTTACATACAAAGATTCAATAAATAACGTACTTCTTTTCGACTGATTGCAATTTTTCTTCCTGATGCCGTTCTTTGCCGCTCATTATAATCTTCATGGCAAATGGTTTTGGGAGTTCAAGAAATGTGACTCTTTCTTTATTTTCATCTTCGTCATATGGAACAGCCGTATAAGTCGAGGTCATGTTATAAACTGAATCACCTTTCCTTTTCTTGCCATCAAATGTTTCATGGATAAAATTCAAATAATGGCAACGGCTCAAATACCAACTGTCTCCTGAGAATCGATACTCAGACTGAACATCAGTTTTCCAATCTTTATATTGAAGTCCGTATAAGCCGGAAAAAGAAGCACGTACCAATGGAGAAGTACGGTTGCTGACATTGTATTTAAGTCCCGTAGTACGTCTGGCTCTTAATATAACATTCTGAACGGTGTCAATGCAAATATAACCAGCGTCATCCACATCTTTCTTCTTGGATTTGAAATTAATTCTTATGATGTCGGGAGCCGAGGCATCGGTATCCTCATCAACATAGAATCTATGGCCCTTTACAAATCCTTTATCCATATCCGATACGAAGTCGTGATAAAGGGTATTTTTAAGGTTGCTGTAATCGCAACCTGCTGTGTGGTCCCGATAAGTTATGACGCTCTCAGAAGGGGAAATCTCAAATAGTTTATTTCTTCTCAGCAGTCCTTTGCTCACAAATTTATAAAGCGTTGAATCTCCGATATTTTCAGTTTCATAGTTGTAGCCCAATACCGAGCTGTCCTTATACTTTTCATCTTTGGTTTTAATGAAATCCATAAGCAAGGGCCTTATCCATTCAGGCTCTGAGGCAGGAAAGACTATAACTTCCTGAAGCAAGTTGACCGATTGTTCCAGAAACAATGTATCCGGGACTGCGGTTAGACTTATCTTTTTATAATTGACATGAGAGACCGTAAGACTGTCAAATGTGAAGTTTAAAACGACACGGCCCATTTCATCGCTGAACGCACTCTTTACTGTGCCATTGGAGGTTGTATAGGCATTCGCCATCGGAATCGGGATGCCGGAGGTTTTATCCCACAAGACAAAAGACTTCTGGGCTAATATACTCATCAATACAGCGAGACCGAAAATCAACGATACGAAAGTTCTCTTAATCATATTACAAAATTAATAAAACTATGTGATTTCGCAACGTCCAATTGACTCCTTCGCCTGATTTGTAATTTGCCTGCGGTTGGCTGTGCGGGATTTTATTCGTAATTTTGCGTGTGAATTTTTTCACCGTTTGAAAATCGTTTTGATATTATGAGAGCTTTGACGTTTGTCGGACCGGGACGCTTTTCTGTTATTGACAAGGCGCAGCCGGTGTTGCCGGACCCTCGCGATGCCATTGTGCGTGTCACTTTAAGCAGCATCTGCAATTCTTACCTCCATATTCTGCATGGGTCCATGCCTCAGGCACAGCCGGAAATCACCGTTGGCCATGCTATGATGGGGTGGCGGAATCTTTCGCCACGGATGCGGACAATGTGATTAAGGTCGCCGTTTACCCCGATTAAGGGTGTTCGATTTCATACAATATTCAAAATTCAAATTTATGTATTCCAGGACTTCTCAAAATATGGACATGGTTTCCAGTTCCGGCGGAATATGGGAGCGTGTCTCCCGACATCCGGGATTGCTGCCGGCACTTACGTTTGTGGCTCTCTGCCTGTGTATTGCCTTCGCAGACTTTTCCACCAAAGGAGAACCGCGCGAGGCGCTTGTGGCGGCAGATATGTTGCGCTCAGGCAACTGGGTTCTGCCCATCGACCAGAACGGAGACATGGCTTACAAGCCGCCCATGTTCCACTGGCTTGTGGCCCTGTTCTCTCTGCCGGCGGGACATGTGAGCGAGTTTACCTCTCGCCTGCCCTCGGCCATATCCCTAACCCTCCTGCTTGTGCTGGTGTACAAGTATTGCACTTCAGCCGGCCGCGAGCGTGGCTTCGGAATGCTGTGTGCCGCTTTTACCCTCACTTGCTTCGAGATGCTGAGAGCCGGCACTGTCTGCCGTGTGGACATGTTGCTTACCCTGTTCATCACCGGAGGGATGATTTGCCTTTTCAGAGCCGCGCGGGAACATCGGTGGCAGATGTATCTGTACGCCGTCCTGTACATGAGCGGCGGGGCACTGACCAAAGGACCGGTGGCTATAATTCTTCCCCTCGGGGCCTGGTGGGTATGGCAGATGTCAGAGCGGAAGAACTTTTTTCCCGTATCGGGAAAAGCCATTCTTCTCGCCGTGGCGGCGATGATATTGCCTATGCTATGGTATGCAGCCGCGTGGCATCAGGGAGGCGACAAGTTCCTGACACTGGCATTGGAGGAGAATTTCGGGCGCTTCATGGGCAAGATGAGTTATGACAGCCATGTGCAGCCGCTGTGGTACAACTTCACATCGCTACTTGCCGGGCTACTTCCCTGGAGCCTTCTGCTTGCGGCTACTGTTTTCCTGCCCCGGATGCGCGGCTCGTGGAGTCTGTTCCGCAGATGGAAACAGACATGGGCCGGAATGTGTCCCGAGGCACGTTTCGCACTTGTGGCTTCAACGGTAGTGTTCGTGTTCTACTGTATCCCCAAGAGCAAGCGCAGCGTTTACCTCCTCCCCATGTATCCTTTCATGGCTTACGGACTCGGCTGTTACGCACAGGCCCTCGTTAGGCGCGGAGTGATGTCGGTCAAATTTCTGTCTCGCACATTGGTTACGGTCTGCGCATTGCTGTTAGCCGGATTTGCCGTCGGCTTCCCCATTTATTCCAGACATAATTCAGACCGTATCAAGGCTGAAGAAATAGCATCCATAGTTCCCGCCGGAGACATATACACGTTTATTCCGGACAGGTTCATGCGTTTCTACATCACAGACTTCTATACGGGCGGGCGCCTTGTGTCGTTGCTGCCCTCCGGACAGGTAGACGTAGGAGAGCGCACATTCAGCGCCGACAAGATGCGTCTCCCCTCTGAAGGGACGTTCTACCTGCTCACTTCCGCCGATATCACCGACGGCAGGGCAGACAAAGACTTCGGGCTGCACAGATGGCTCGAAGACAATGCGCTTACGGCCACAGAGGTATACCGCTCCACAAGCCGTGGCCACGACGTAAAGCGACATTTTGTATTGTTGAAAATAGCAAGGAAATGAATAAAACAGCAATAATAGTGGCCGGAGGGTCCGGCACACGCGCCGGCGGCGACCTCCCCAAACAATTGCAGTTGCTTGACGGGCAACCGGTGTTCATGCACAGCATCCGCAAGTTTCTGGCCGAAGACCCGCAGACCCGCATCATCCTGGCGGTGAAGACCGAATATGCCGATATTTTCCGCAACTATATCCTGGAGATGCAACAGGAGCATGAGTTCAGTTGCCGAATAGTGGCGGGAGGCTCCACACGCGCGGAGTCAGTCATGAACGCGCTTGCTGAAGCAGACACGTCAGCGGGCTCGCTGATAGCCGTACATGACGCCGCCCGCCCCCTGCTCCCGGTAGAAATGATAACCCGGGGCTGGCAGTGCGCCCGGAGCTGCAAAGCCGCCGTACCCGCCGTGCCCCTTACAGACTCTATCCGCAAAACAGATGCCGGAGGAGACAGCCACAGTGTACCCCGCAGCCAATATGTCGCTGTGCAGACGCCTCAAATGTTTGACGCCGCATTGCTTGCCGATGCCTACGCGCACCTTGCTGACCCGACGGCCGTGACCGATGACGCCTCGGTGGTGGAACTCCACGGCCACATCGTGACCCTCTACAAGGGTGAACCCGCAAATATGAAAATAACCGGTCCGCATGACCTGCGTATAGCCGAACTGATACTGCGACAATGACCCGCGACCCGGCAGACACTGACTTGAAATATCTAAAAGGAGTAGGCGATGTAAAAGCGCGTCTCATGGCTTCCGAACTGGGTATCCGCTCGGTACGGGACCTGCTTTACACTCCTCCGCTACGCTACATAGACCGTTCCCGTATGTATCGCATCTCAGAGTTGAATCCGGAGATGCCGCAGGTACAGGTTCTCGGACGTTTCGTGCGTTTTGCCGAAGAGGGAGAAGGTGCCAGACGGCGTCTGCTCGGCATATTCAGCGACGGGCACACGCTGATGCAGGTCACCTGGTTCAAGGGATTGCGTTATGTCACAGAGCATATACATGCAGGGGTGCCATACGTGTTGCTCGGCAAGCCATCGGAGTACATGAGCTCCATCTCCATGGTACATCCGGAAATCGAGGCTTACGACCCCACGAAACCGCCACGAGGCGTGCGAGGGGTCTACTCGCTGACCGAAACACTGCGCCGACGCGGATTCACAGCCAAGAGTCTGGCCACAATTGTGGGAAACGCCTTTGACAAGTTCCCGACAATTCCGGAGACATTGCCTGCGGAACTGACCGTACGGTACCGGCTGATGCCCCTGACAGAAGCACTGCGCAACATACATTTGCCGGCAGACGCAAACGCCCTGCAGCAGGCTCGCGAGAGGATGAAGTTCGAGGAATTGTTCTACCTCCAGATGCACATATTGCGCTATGCCCGACGACGCAACCTCTCAATGCGCGGTCAGGTGTTCTCAAAGGTGGGAGATTATTTCAACTCCTTCTATTCCGATGTCCTGCCTTTCCCCCTAACCGGAGCGCAAAAGCGTGTAATCAAGGAGATACGCCGGGACATGAACACCGGCCTGCAAATGAACCGGCTCCTGCAGGGCGACGTAGGAAGCGGCAAGACAATGGTCGCCTTCATGACCATGCTCATAGCCCTGGACAACGGTTGCCAAGCCTGCCTGATGGCACCTACGGAAATCCTTGCCTCGCAGCATTTCGACACCATAAACGAATGGGCCTCGAAGATAGGCGTGAGCGTGAAGCTGCTCACAGGAAGCACCCGCACCGCCAAACGCCGCGAAATAGACACAGGGCTGCTGGACGGTTCGCTGCAGATACTCATAGGCACCCATGCGGTAATAGAAGACCGTGTGCGGTTTCACAACCTGGGAATGGTGGTGATAGACGAACAGCACCGTTTCGGTGTGGCCCAACGCGGCCGTCTGTGGCAGAAAAACGAGATAGCTCCGCATGTTTTGGTGATGACCGCCACCCCCATTCCGCGTACCCTGGCTATGACTGTCTACGGAGACCTCAGTGTCTCAGTGATTGACGAGCTGCCCCCGGGACGCAAACCGGTGACTACCCTGCTGCGCTACGAGCAAGGACGCGACCAGATGTACCGCGCCACTTACGAGGAGCTACGCAAAGGGCGACAGGTGTATATAGTCTACCCCGCTATTTCGGAAAACGAGAAAGTGAATATCAAAAGCCTGGAACAAGGCTACGAAGCTGTGTGCCGCATCTTCCCGGACTTCCGCGTCTGCTATGTATACGGACGAATGAAGCCGGCCGAGAAGGAGCATCAGATGCAGCTCTTCGTCTCGGGGGAGGCGCAGATACTTGTAGCCACAACCGTTATAGAGGTGGGAGTGAATGTGCCCAACGCCTCGGTGATGATTATAGAGAACGCCGAGCGGTTCGGCCTCTCGCAGCTGCATCAGCTGCGCGGACGTGTGGGACGGGGTGCCGACCAGAGCTTCTGCATACTCATGAGCAGGGAGCAGATTTCGGGCAATACGCGCAAGCGCCTGGAGGTCATGACGCAGACCACCGACGGCTTCCTGATATCAGAGGCCGATATGAAGATGCGCGGCCCGGGCGATATGGAGGGCACTCAGCAAAGCGGCATCCCGCTTAACCTGCAGCATGCCTCGTTGGCACGCGACGGACAAATATTGGAGCGGGCGCGCGAAGCCGCCTCCGCCATACTGGACGCACACCCGGAGGTGTACGGTTTCCCGCCTCTGTCAGGCGTGAGTCCGGAGGGTTCTATGCGGCTGCCCTATGATTCATTGCGTTTGCTCGCCAAGGAACTTAAACTTCGCTTTGCCACACAGCAGGAATGGGGCCGAATATCTTAGGTCTCCGCTCACAGGAGATGAACGGGTCTCTTCTCCCCTTTTATCCTGTGGTTCCTGGAGACTGTCGCTATCCGGCGCGCTTCCTCTGCCGGTAAAGTCACCAACGCATAATGGTCCCCTACGGTTATAGCTCCCACTTGCCTGCCGTCCACACCCATGTCCTTGACAAGCCAGCCGAGTATATCCCCTTTGGAGAGTTTCTCTCGCTTGCCGGCGGATATATAGAGGCTATCCTTGCCGGTATCCAGAGTTACATCGGCGATACATTCCACAAGCTCAAGAGTGTCATCCGGATGTACATACCCGGCAGGCCGCTCGTCCGGGCCCAGCATCAAATATGCGGCGCCCAGAGCTTCCACACGCGCCGTACGCCCGTTGCGGTGTACAAAGGCCTGCTCGGTGAGCGGCTGGTGGTAATGTACCACATGCTTCACGCCCTCTATGTCCAGGCCCCTTGCTCCCAAATCGGTGCTTACCAACACATTGCGTGCCCCGGCAATAAAAAGGGCGAGGGCCTTCTCCCGCTCCCGCTGGTCCAAAGCGCCGTGATACATCACAGCACCCGCCCCATGCTTGCGCAGATAGCCGCAGACCCGTTCAGCAGACTCCCGGTGGTTCACGAAGACAATAGTCTTATCCAGCACGCCACCACCCTGTCGCGCCAATAGATACAGCAGGCGCAGAAGGCTCTCCAGCTTATCTTTGCTATCGGTGCGGCAGGCAAATACTTTCAGACGAGTCTGCAACTCCTTGTTGTCGCCCAGATAGTTCAGCGTAAGCGGGTCATTCAGCTTTATATACTCCGGATAGCCCTCGGCCTGTGTAGCGGAAGTGAGAATCACACGACTCACATTCTTAAGCGCGGCCATGAGGCGCGACACTTCATGCTCGAAACCCAACTCCAGAGTCTTGTCAAACTCGTCCAGCACACAAATACGTACCGGCCATAGGTCGACGTTGCGCCGGTTCAGGTGGTCAAGCAGACGTCCGGGGGTGCCTACCACCACATCAGGGGTTACCTTCAGGGAGTTTACCTCGTCCTCCACCTTGTGGCCTCCGTACACCTCCACACAACGCACTCCCCTTGCCACGCGGCGTATTATGCCGCCTATCTGCAGCACCAGCTCGCGGCTCGGCGCTATCACCACCGCCTGTATACGTCCGGTGGAGGGCTTGAGCAGCTTCAGCATGGGCAGCACGAATGCCAAAGTCTTGCCTGAGCCTGTGGGCGAAAGCAACACGATGTCGCGCCCTTCGGACACGACATCAAGCATGCGTCTCTGCATGGGATTGAGCGCCTTGACGCCAAGCGCGCTTTCCACCTGAGGCAGAAATTCTTTTTCTCTCATGGACTGAGTCAGATTCTGTTCAGGGGCCGTTTAAATAAACAGCCCCTGAAATTACATATTCATACCGCCATCTACCTGAATGACCTGACCGGTCACATAGGAGCTGAGGTCGGAAGCGAGGAAGACAGCCACATTGGCTATGTCATCTACATTTCCGCCACGGCGCAAGGGTATTTTCTTGCACCACTCGGCGCGTACCTCTTCGGGGAGGGCGGCTGTCATGGCTGTCTCGATGAAGCCGGGAGCGATAGCATTGGCGCGGATACCACGGCTGCCCACCTCCTGGGCGATACTCTTGGCCAGGGCTATCAGTCCGGCCTTGGATGCCGCGTAGTTGGCCTGTCCGGCGTTGCCGTGGACACCGACTACAGATGCCATGTTGATGATGGAGCCGCCGCGCTGACGCATCATTATGGGCAATACGGCATGGATAAAATTGAACGCGGACTTAAGGTTGACGGCTATCACGGCGTCCCACTGGGCCTCGCTCATGCGAAGCATAAGGCCATCCTTCGTGATACCGGCATTGTTCACCAATATATCTATGGAGCCGAAATCCTCCTTCACCTGGGCCACAACCTTCTCGGTCTCTTCAAAGTCAGCGGCATTGGAAGCATATCCCTTGACCTTCACGCCGAGAGCGGCTATCTCTGCCTCTGTGGCCTTGCCATTCTCGTCTATCACAAGGTCTGTAAACGCTATATCGGCACCCTCTGCCGCGAAACGCAGTGCCAGTGCCTTGCCTATTCCACGGGCCGCACCCGTGATTAGAGCTGTCTTTCCTTCAAGTAGTTTCATATCTGTTATTTCGTTGTTAAGGCAGGTTCTACAAATCAGCCAAGAACCTGCAAATTAAAAAATCCATTATCCGGCAATGTCCAATTTATAGAACCTGCCTTAATTAATCCAATTTAGGTTTCTCGACAATAAATGTGCCGCAACTGTACCCTCCGCCGAATACGGTGAGCGCCACATTGGTGCCCGGCTCTATATCATCCTGATACTGGCTCAGCACCAACGCGGCAGAGGCGGAACCGGTGTTGCCCAGCTCCTCGATATTGTTGATGAAGTCCTCCATGGGCTTGTCAAGCTGATGCGCCACCTGGGCCACTATTCTCTTGTTAGCCTGATGGGTAATGATTTTGCCTATCCGGTCCATGGTCATGCCGGACTGCTCCAGCGCCTTGTTGAGCGAATAAATCATATATCGGCAGGCATGAATAAATACGTCACGGCCGTCGGGCATGGTTATGCCGTCCTCCTTCGGACGCAGCTTTACCCCCTCAGGCCCTTTGCCGACATTGCCCAGGCCCTCGGTGAACACGGTGTGAATCTCCCAGTCGGAGGGAGCCACACGCTCCTTGCTCAGGAAGAAGGCTACAGCCCCGTCTCCCCACAGATGGCCATCCTTGGGGCTGGACTCGTTGGCATAGTAGCTGTTATGCTCGCTGCACACCAGAATGGCCTTCGTGGCCTTGCCGGCGGCGAAATATGTCTCCACCACCTCCAGACCATTGATAAACGAAGAACAAGCAGAAGTGACATAGACCACCTTGGCATGGTTTATGTCATACTCACGCTGCACTATATGGCCTACCGTAGCTACGGAGTCGTAAACCGCGTACGCAGCACCGACAATCAGGTCCACCTCTTTTACATCGTAAGGACAACGCTTCAGCGCGTCCTCCACCGCCTCCAATCCCATAGTGTACTGATTCTCGCCATCTTCGCAACGCGAGCGGGTGATGATTCCTGTACGCTGGGTTATCCAGTCGGAAGTCAATCCGTTGACCTGAAGAAAATGTTCGTTGTCTATTCTTAGTCCGGGCACATAATGGCCCATAGCGTTTACATACATCTGTCTTGCTTGTTTTTCTTTTTACTGTTTCGAGGGTGAGGAGGACTAATATTGTGTGTGTCGGAAAATATCAGCCGTGAGGATGCTCCGGTGTCACAGAGATGTCGCAAGGCATTCGCTTACGCAGCCCGTTCAGTACTATCTCCGTCAGCTGACGCATCACCATATTCTGGTCCATGCCCTGTTCGCTGAGATTATCTCTTATATAAGGTATGTCCAGTCCATGTATGCAATGCACTATCACAATCGCCTGATGCTCGGCACTGCCCTCGGCAAACTGCCCTGCCTCCTGTCCCTGACGCAAGATACGGCTCAGAATCTCAATCTCGCGGCCCGAAATTATCTTGCGCGCACGGTCTACCTTACGCACATCACGGAAAAATCCGGCCTTCAGGGACCCGTTGCGGCTCACTATCTCGCGCATTGTCTCAAATCGGCACGCCACATACTGCTCCAGCTTGTCCGTAGCGCTTATGTCGCGATTCTCTATATCTGTGAGTTTACGCATCAAAGCATCCGTTTCCTGCTCCACCACCGCATTGAAGATATCGCGCTTATTCTTAAAATATGTATAGATGGTGCGCCGCCCCTTTTCGGAGGCAGAGGCTATATCATTCATAGTGGTGTTCTCGATACCCTTACGGGCAAAGAGCTGACGGGCCACTTCTATGAGTCTGTCACGGGTTTTCAATACCATACTTGCACAGATTCGTGATTTATGCGCAAAATTAATACAAATAATCCTAACTGACAAATCTCCTCACCACTTTTTTGCACATTTTTACCGAATCAGTGCAATTCCACTCCTGCCTTTGAAGAATATTTGCCGGCTCCTTGGACCTTCCACCTACGAATAATATCAAGAGTCTGTTTAAAACACTGCTTCAGTATGTCGGTATATTGAAAAACATCTCTTGACAAAATATTGACAATCAATAGATTGAAAAATATTTTACAAATTCATGTCAAATAAATTTGGTTATTCGGAAAAAAAGCTATAACTTTGCACTCGCAATTCGGAATCAGCCGATTGCTTACATCGCGGGGTGGAGCAGTAGTAGCTCGTTGGGCTCATAACCCAAAGGTCGCAGGTGCGAATCCTGTCCCCGCCACCAAGTCAAGGCTTTGGAGCAATCACTCCGAGGCCTTTTTTATTGTTTTCTCACATGACGAACCTCTACGAGGACAACCACATAATCATTGTTTTAAAAGAACCCGGCGAAATAGTCCAAGGCGATAAGACAGGCGACAAACCTCTATCCGAATACGTCAAGGCGTACCTCAAAGAGAAATACGCCAAGCCCGGCAACGTGTTCTGCGGTGTGGTACACCGCATTGACAGACCTGTGGGAGGAGTGGTGATTTTCGCAAAAACCTCCAAAGCGCTGGAACGGCTGAACCGTATGCTACGCGATGGCGAAATTCACAAAACATACCTCGCGGTAGTACAAGGCAGAGTCCCGGACGACAACGCCACTCTTACACACTACATCACGTCCACAGAAAAAAACAACAAAAGCTACGCGCACACCAATCCTGTGCCCGGCTCAAAAAAAGCCATACTGAAATACGAAGTAATGGCACGCGGTGAACGCTACTCACTGCTGAAAATAAACCTCCTCACCGGACGCAAACACCAAATCAGGGTACAGCTCTCAGCCATGGGACACCCCATAAAGGGCGACCTCAAATACGGAGCACGGCGCTCCAACCCCGGCGGCTCGATATCACTGCTCGCCCACCGGATACAATTCATACATCCGGTATCCGGACAACCAATAGACATAACCGCCCCAACTCCAAGCTACGAACCGCTGTTCGCCACCCTCCTGGCACAATCGCAAAACCAATAACCATGAACTCAAGCGAATACCTACACCCCATAGAAGACGCTATCGGCAGTCTCCTCTCCTACCCCAAATCCCTCGACAGCCTGTACCGGCCCATAGCATACGGACTTGATGCGGGCGGAAAACGCCTTCGCCCCATGCTGACCCTCATGGCCGCCCGGGCATGCGGAACCGACATCTCCACAGCCATGCCCGCAGCCATAGCTGTAGAGATGTTCCACAACTTCACCCTCCTGCACGACGACGTGATGGACGCTTCCCCCACAAGACGCGGCCGCGACAGCGTCTGGAAAAAATGGGACACAAATACCGCTATCCTCAGCGGCGACACCCTCTTCGCCCTCGCCTGCCGCAAACTCATGCAACTCCCCTCCGACACGCTCCCGGCAGCCCTGAAGATGTTCACGGACTCCGCGATACGTGTAATGGAAGGACAGCAATACGACATGGACTTTGAAAGCCGCGAAAACGTCACCCTGCCCGAATACATAGAGATGATACGCCTCAAGACCTCGGTACTCCTCGGCTGTGCAGCCGCACTCGGGGCAATAGCTGCCGGAGCCGACACAAAAACAGCCGACGCATTCTACCGATATGCAGAAGACCTCGGCCTCGCCTTCCAGATACAAGACGACTGGCTTGACGTATACGCCGACCCCGACACATTCGGCAAACCCATCGGAGGAGACATACTGAACGCCAAAAAGACATACCTCACACTCACCTGCCTCACGACAGACCACGCCGGCGCCCTCACCCAGGCCATGGCGATGCCCGCCACACAAGAACGCATAGACGCGGTACGCGACATATACGACAAAGCCGGAATACCCCGAATCTGCCGCAAGGCAATAGACGGATACACCGAATCCGCACTCAGCGCCCTCAACGAAATAGAAATGCCGGACACCATGCGGAAACAATTCACAGACCTGGCCCAAAGCCTCATAAACAGACAAAAATGACCGACACGCACACCCACCTGTACATACCCGAAGACTTTCCCGGACAAGAGGCGGACCAGGCCGTAGAACGAGCCATCGCCGCCGGCGTCCACACACTGGTAATGCCCAACGTAGACCGACACAGCATCCGGCCCATAACCGAACTGCGCGCCCGTTATCCCCGCAACATATTCACCGCGATGGGACTGCACCCCACAGAAGTCACCGACAACGTGGAGCAAGACCTCGACATCATCAGAAAACACCTGGAAGACCCCGGAGTAGTAGGCATAGGCGAAATAGGAATGGACCTGCACGAAGACCACGCCGGCGAAGAATTGCAGGCACGGGCCTTCGCCACACAGCTCGGCTGGGCCAACGACAAAGGCCTCCCTGTAATCATACACCAGAGAGCCGCGCTGCCCCGCACACTTGAAATACTGAGCAAGACAGACCTCGGCGACATCCCCGCGATAGTATTCCACTGCTTCACCGAAGGCCCCGACAGCGTCCGGGCCATACGCGCCGTCCTGCCCGACGCATACTTCGGCATAGGAGGAGTGGCGACCTTCAAAAACGCCCCCCTCCTGAGACAGGCGCTCCACGAAATAGGCTCCGCACACATAGTCCTCGAAACAGACGCGCCCTGGCTCGCGCCCGTACCCAAAAGAGGCACCCGCAATGAAAGCGCCAACATCCCCCACATCCTCGAAGCAATCTCCCGCGAACTGAACATCCCCCTCCAGGACCTCGAGACCCAGACAGACGCAAACGCCCGCCGGCTCTTCCCCCGAATCCCCCACCGCTAAGACAGCCGCCCCCCAAAAAACTTAACCGAATCAAAACCCAAGCCCTCCCCTACTCCAAATAAAAAAACAAAATCCTGATTATCAATAAAATACAAATTCACATAAAACAAAACATACAAAATAACCCGCAAAAATTTGTACGATTCAAAAAAAAGCGCTAACTTTGCACCGCAATTCCGAAAGGCATACACCCTTTCAAAAAGAAAGAGCCAACCCCCAAAGGAATGTAAAGAACGATGATTCGCTAGCTCAGTTGGTAGAGCACAACACTTTTAATGTTGGGGTCCTGGGTTCGAGCCCCAGGCGGATCACCAATAAAACAAGCCAAATTGCTAATCCACAGCAGTTTGGCTTATTTCTTTCCTCAAAATTGTCTGCAAATTGTCTGCAAAATCAAAAATTGCGTCAACATTCTGTCAACACCGTAGCGTGGCAGCGCAAGGTAGTCGTTTATGATTTTTTGCCACCGAGTCGCTTTCTTTCGGCTTCAAAGGCTTCGAGGAAGTGAATTTCTACAGGTGATAGCTGGTATTGGGTGCGCTCGCGGAATTTGTCGTATTCCTCATTGGCTTTGAGTTTGGCAACCTCGGCTGAGACGCTTCCGGCATGATTCAGCAATTCTTTACCCGACAGCTTCAGGAAATCATCGAGCTTCTGAATCCAGTCCTTCATATACATTGGGACGTGGCTCTTGGCTTGAAGTTCGGCAAAGTCGAGGTAGAGGTTGACGATGCGGTTCAGCATATCGACTTCCTCTTCCGACAAATAATTCTTTGCAATTTCCGCCTCATGTTTGGTAGGCATGGCTCCTCGCCATGTTGTCAGCCCCATGAAATCTTTTTCGGCATTGGCTCGGTCATAGATAACCTCCGCGGCAGTATGTCCGTGGGCAGCAAAGTGCATCTTGTTCTGCACAGTCTTGAAGAACTGCTGGGTGATGGAAGTGCGAGGGTCATAGTCGATGCTGAGGGCATAAATCTCCAGCACCTTACGGTAGAATACCTTCTCAGAACTGCGGATGTCTCGGATGCGAGCCAACAGCTCGTCGAAATAATTCCCTTGTCCGGCGTTTTTAAGTAAATCGTCATTAAGAACGAACCCCTTAATCATGTACTCCTTCAGCACCTGTGTAGCCCATTGGCGGAACTGAACGCCACGATGAGAATTGACACGATACCCCACGCTGATAATCATATCAAGGTTATAAATGGGAATCTTACGCTCAACCTGCCTGGCTCCTTCCGTTTGAACTTGTGCAAAAAATGCACAAGTTGAATCGGCGGTCAGCTCACCTTCATTATAGATTTTTTTGATATGTCGCTGTATAGTTGAGCGGTCGCGCTGAAGCAGCTCCGCCATCTGGTCGGCAGTAAGCCACACGGTCTCATTGGCGAGACGAACCTCAATCTTCGTCTCGCCTCCCTGCGTCTGAAATAATATAATCTGTCCGTTATCCATTTTATATCTTTTACTTATCAAACTTTATGGTTACAATTGTGTCAGCTGCTTTCCCATAAATTTCTACGAACTGTTCTAAGTTTTGTTTTACATATATTTTCTCATTTCTAAGTCCCTGAATGGTATCTAACATTGATTGTAAATTGTTACGTAATTCATTTCGAACTTTCTTGTCTCCATTTGACTCCACAATGATGTTAATGGATGGCCGAACAAAGGAGTCTTCCAATTCAAATATATTGACATATGGCATTTGCTTATTAACCTTTTCATTATAAAGATTTTGTAGCATAGTCCCTGCGAGAGGTAATTGATTATCATCCAAACAAGCAGTCAATCTCCGATTATACTCTCGAGTAACCTCTTCAAACTGATTGATCAATTTGCTTGATCCAGACTTCATTTCAGAAATGACATCACTTAAATTATGTTGGCATGATTTAAGTGATGATATTACCTGTATAACTTTATGGTATTCATGTGTAGCAACGTCCTCGTTTTCATGCTGTATTTGTAGAAATCTATATAAATCCTCTTTATTTAACGAATCAAATATTTCGCATTTCAATAATACCTGTGAGTTAATATATGGAATATCAAACCTATCCTTAACATCGCAATATTCCTTAATAAATTTCTTAAATACTTCTTGCTGTTGTTTTAATGGTTCTAATAAGCTTTCAATCTCTGATTTCCATCTCAGACCTTCTCTTTCTACGCGTTTATTTTCTGTATGCTTCAACAATAGACGATCGATGACAACACCTAGCAACAACATTATTATTGGGAATGCGTAATCTAAAAATAGGTTCAAGTTAGTCTTATGCTCGGCATATATAACTTGTCCTACAGGAATAGGCTTGGATATGTTTATGGTGTCATCTAAAAACTCGGATTTTATAGTGTCCGAAGTATTCAGAATATTAAAAGGTTGCGGCTCTTTGGTAGTATCGTTGATTGTGGTAGAATCAGATACAGAAGTTGCTGAAACTATCAAGGATGAAATGCCTATGCTTATCGCAAATAGGACAATCCTAATCTTTTCAAATTTCATTATATTTTGTATATTATTTGAGTGTTGTGTATTTTTATTCATAAAGTCGTATGTTTATTTATAGCATTCAGGATGCTCCTTAGACTATTTTTCTGTTTTGCTCTGCTTCTTGTTCTTTTTAGAGGATACAAATCCAAAATCTGCGAAATCAGGAAACCAATCAGTTTCATAATGTATGTGAGCTAAGTATTTAAGAAAATGATATGGTGTTCCATCCGTTTTAAGCTTAATTGGAGAATAATCCTTCTTTAAATGATTAGGAAGTTCTTTTAATTCTTTAGGTAAAGGAATACTTGTCTCTACAGCAATCTCATTGTATAGACGCTTAGAAAACAAACTTACTTCAAGATTAGACTGTTCTATAGGATGTGATATCTGTAAATTAATATCCTCTTTAATTACAATCTCATATAATTTTTGATATAATTCCTCAGCATCAATCCAATATAATAATTCTGCTAAAATAGTTAAAAGCAGAGAAGATTCATCGTGATAATTAGGGGATTTAACAAAGGCACTCTTCGCAAGTTCTCGTCGATTGCCATACAGTTCCGGGAACATATCGCTGTCTTGCTTGCGAATTATGACATTAATAACCATACGAATAATCCAGTTGGCTATGGTTGTTCCAACTTCTTCCGTAGGAGGCTGTATGGTCATTAAAAATTTTATAACAAGCAATATTGGTATAGAATGAGTATCTAATAGTGGAATATCAAAGCCAGAGTTACAGTTTAAGATTCGTATAACTAATTCAATCCCTGATTGATTAAATTTTTTCCGTTTTTCAAAAGGCAAATATTCTCTAATTGCTAAATGATAATATATTACATCACTTATAAAATCAAAGCATCTAAGGGGATAAAAAATATTCTCAGACTGAAGACCATTAACCATATAGAGCCCCTTATATTGCGTAGCAAGAGGGATTAATTTATCCAAATACCTAGAATAGATATGCAAATGAAGTTTAACAAGCTTGCCAAATAAACTTAGAATTTTTTGATTTTTGGTTTTATTGTTTTCAAGTATCCATGCCCATGCTTTCAGAACAGCTATATCTGATGCTCTTTTAATAGGCAGAAAATTATTTATACGTTGACTTTCCTTTAATAGAATAGCCAACATGAGATTTATTGAGGAAAAGCATTTACTTAAAAGTCTTGGTTGTGACCGATTACTTGGACAATATGAGAGTTGGATATCAACAAGTTTCTCAAACTCACTGACATCCCATCCCGGAGCATCATACATGACCAAAATACGTTTTACCAACCGGTACGAATCCTCATCACGATAAAGACATTCGTCAAATAAGTGCTTAGAGAAAAGATCTGTAAGCTTTTCTATTCCCCAGCGTTCGAATCCTCCATTTGGGAATTCCCGTTTAATAAATCCTTCAAAATGTGGTCTCGTATTATCTTGTAATATACCATTATGAACAAATACAATTACAGTTGGAAGAGAATTGAATCCAGGGATTGAGGAATCAGGAAATTCCACATCCTTTGCCGCCAAGATAGATTCTCTAACTCCATCTTGGCAATTAAATGTGCGATCGGTTATATCTTTTGCGGCATTTCCTTTTAACTCGAAATACCATTTGCATTTACGACCTTTTTCATCCTTTCCAATCGCTATAACATCTTTCCCATATTGAGATTGCCCTTTGGAATTTTTGGGAGTAGATACAATTTGAAAACCCATGCTTTCTAAAAGTATCGGGAATATATAATCGAGTTCGTCATCCTCCTTTAGCGATTCAAGATACTCACTTATTACTCTGTTATTCATCTTCGTTTTTGGTTATATCCCAGTCTTTTAAGAGCATATTTGAAAATTCTCGTTGTTCCAAGGGTGTTTTGGATGCAAGCATCATTGGTGCCAAAACAGAATTTGATATTTTGGCAAGGGGAGTAACTTGTCCATTTCTCCAGAATCCACCTCCTCGCCCTAGAGTAAGTGGCCTGAAAAATTCAAGCACAAAGGATTTATGCGTTTGTTCATATTTCCGTAAATGTTCTTGAATAAACTCCTGCTCGCTTCTACGTGCAATCTCAAAAACATGTGGAAAATAGTTTTCAGATGAAAGCTCAATGCATTGACTTGCTAAATCAAATCGTTCATTAAACACATTAAGCAACTCTTTATAATACTTCAATTCATCACTCTCATTAAAATGACCCTTTTCAATTATTGTTTTGAATAAGCCAAAATAGTTTAATGTATAGTCAATTATGATTTTAACAAGAATCGCTCTAACTGCCGCAGAATCCGAATTGAAGACATGACACACATGTCTTCCGCGATGTTCTGCTTCTCCATAGTCTTGAGTAAGAGAGGCTGCGAATCTGACTTGACTATCTTCATCAAAATTCAGAATATCTATATCCTCAATAGACGGTTTATAAGTATCAAATAATTTTCTGCCCAAAAACCTTTTATCTCCACTATCAGATATTATTAATCCAGTAATTAGTCCGGTTAGTGAATCTTGTATCTGTCCATATATGTCTGATACTAAGGATACAATAGTATCAATTAATGTCAAAAGTTTATGCTGTTCAGATAAACTACTGATTAAATCTTTAAGAAGATTAATTTCAAACAAATCACGAACTTCATACTTTGATAGTATCAATGAGATTTCATCCGGAGTGGTATCCGCACTAAACAAGGCTTTTTTAGCCGAATTAGCGAATTCCTCCGTAGTAACAACTTTGTCTAAGTTATTTGTGAATTTATCAAAATCTCGCATAACTCATACAGTTATATTATATCCACATTTAGCTTCATTCCTATGTAAGAGGCAATGGCGAAGATTTGTTTGCGCTTGGTGGCGGTGTCGGAACAGGTCATCAGGAGCCAGCCATTGCCTAGGGGCTTCTGGGCTGTCTTATACTTTTCGTCTACTGTATTACTTACAAGGGGGATTTTATTGGCAATCAAGCCGACAGCGCGGACTTTCTCCAGGCCTACATGCAGTATGAATTTTTGCAGAGACTCCCATGCGGTCCTCTCTTCGATGATTGAGCCGTCCGGCATAGTTATCCTCAGGCGAGTACGTGGATTTGTTACAACTTTCTTTACACCTTTTTTCTTTTCCGTATGCTCTACAACCGGATCCGGCTTAATTTCTACAACATCTTCAAGCACATCAAATAGATTCCGCTTACGGGAGAGACTGACCTTAAGAGGAGTTCCGGGAACATAGTCAACCACTAAGACAAGTTCACGCTGAACCTGTGCTAATGCCGGTTCAATCTTCTCAGTAAGGGTCGGGAGAATCTCTGTGCGGATGAGATCCTCTTCAAGTTTGGCAGCTTCCTGTTTCAGCCGTTCATCAATGGGGCGATTAAGCTTTCGCAAATTCTCCATTGTGATATATAGTTCGCTCAGTGTTGACATACGTTAGTTCTTTATTTGAATACCTCTTTGATGGAGAATATTGATCCAGTGCTGTTTAAGGCTCTCAGCGTTATAGTCTATTTGACCTGATACTTTTTCCTTAATTTCGTCAGAAAGTGGTGATGACTCTAAAGCCAACTTATTAAATTCTTTATAGCGTTCTTTTGCACCATCTATGGTGGATACAGGAATTTCAGGAATGTAACCGAATCCATTGCACAGATTGGTTACAAGAATATAGTCCCTCTCGTACATATCTTTCATAGAACCATGCAACATAGATTTGACCATGGGATTAGGAGCGATTGAACATAGCCACTCTCCAAATGCTTTCATATAATCACGGCTGTCCATAGGTTTCTAAATTAAAGGATTCGTATTGTTCACGAGTGATTGGAGTATTAGAGTCAACGATGAGCACTTCATCATAGGTCAAATCGTAAAGATGATATACGATGTTATCGATTTGATTCTCCAAATCTTGTGTATAGGCATTCTCCCCAATTGATTTCCGAGCGATAATTTCTTCAACTATATGCCCAAGCCGTACTTGAACTTCGGTGCGGGGAACTGCAATTGGAATTTGTTGTAATGGCTCTTTGTCAAGCTGATAGTTCAAACCTTGCATCTTGCCCCGATTTCTTAGCCAAAATGCGATAAGTTTGGAGTTGAGCAACCCCGAGAGATATTTCATATTTACTCTAGTGGTCTTTATTACATTTATTGCCATCATCACATATGCTTCTACCTCGGTATATGTAAAACACGGAGTTGCACATTTTCTAGGGACAAGCAATTTTTCGCCATTTTCAAAAATGCTCTGTTCTCTTGGCCAATGTAATTGATAATAAGCAAGCCTACCATTAGCAGTTTCTCTCCGCTCCTCCATTATTGGCCGGTATTTATCTAAATGAGTGATAAAAGACGGTATCAATGTTGGATCAGACGAATTATTCCTTGTGAGATATATTATATCAGATGGTGAATCTCCCAAAGAATATTTACTAAGATTGATTGGTTCATATATCGGTTTAATAAGTGACTTCTCATGTTCAGTTAGAGACGTGAAATAGTCTTTCGGAATAATGAATACAGGGTCACCAACTTTTATCTCTAATTGAGCTAGCTCTTCATCCGAAAATCTTTTGATATTTCGAGAATTAACAACATCAGGATTGGGAACAATTCCTTGAGTTATTTCGGAATCATTCAAGGATATTATATTGTCAGTATTTTTCACTTTATCCAACAAACAATCATCATTAGAGAATGTGATAAATTTACCTCTCATTTCAAGACGATTATATGTCGGTTCCAAATATTGGGTTGTAGGTGATTGTTCTTTATTTAAGAGTTGAACTACATCCTCTAATTCGGAACCAAGAAGATTACGCAAATCAAACTGATATGATTGTTCCGCATTGTTTTTCTTGAACTGCATGATCATAGTCTGAATACTTGCAGTTTTGAAAATCATATAATCCTTGAAATCACATAATTGAATAATCTGCGCATCAGTATTTATTTTCTGCCGGAGTTTCTTAGCACCAGAACTCGTAACCCAATTATTGGTTGCTATAAAGCATAGGTTCCCATCGGATTTGAGCATATCAATGCCTAAGCAAGCAAACATATACCATATATCCATCTTACCTTGATAATATGGCGAATCTTTTACGGCTTCAAAAATTGCCTTATTTGCCCGCCCCTCCTTGAGGTAAGGAGGATTCCCTATAATAATATCGAAACCACCATTGGCGAATACATCAGCGAACCAAGTATGCCATAGGAAAAATTTATCGTTTGCGGATAAGTCATCGACATCCTTCATAAAATCTTCGCTCTGTGTGAGCTCAAAGATTTGGCGTCGAACATTATTGATGATGTCATTGAAAATCTTCGCCCTTTCTCCATGATCCGATTCGCTGTAGTAGTTTGCAAGGCTTGAAATCAACAATTCTGCATCATCGTTCTGAAGTCCAAGACTTCCAGGCTCCCCAATATTAACTTTGGTTAGTCGCGTCAGGTCTTTGCCTTTGTAACTCTCCAATAGGGAGTTGCCCTGCATGATTTTGAAATGAAGGTTTGGCAGAGGTTCTGGCTCGTTAGCGTCTACAACCATAGCTAACCAAAAGCGTAGGCGGGCAATATCGACAGCTCCTTTTTCAATGTCAACTCCATAGATATTCTGCTCCATAATGTGCCGTTTCATTTTTGAACGGTCACGCACAAGACCAAGAGCGAGATATACTTTTGACAGGATGTTGACAATACCCATCGGGAAAGCTCCTGAGCCGATTGCCGGGTCGCAGATTTTCACGTCGACAAGTTTCTTAGCAAGATATTTGCGTTGTTCGTCGTTTAGCGTATCTGCGTCCAGCGTTTCCACGAAGTTTCGAATAAGTTCGTGGGAGCGCTCCGGTATGCCGTTGAGAAGATATGCTATGATTGATTCACGGCACATGTATTCCACTATTTCTTTGGGGGTATAGAACGCACCCTTATCTTTGTTATCTTCGAGAAGATTTTCAAAAATTCGACCCAGCATTTCGGGGTCTATACCAACCTCGGCATCTTCAGGGTCGTTCTCGTCGATTGTGAAGTTATATTGGTCAAAGAAGTCAAACAGACGTTTGAAATAATCTGCCGGAATAGTGCAAGTGCGTTCATCGATTTCGTCCTGTTGAAACAAGCCACCGTTAAGATACGGAATTTTATTGGAATCCGGCAAGGATGCGACATCAGCTGAACGATGTTCGGGACGAGTATTCAGTACACCGAAAAAAAGCGGTTCGAGCACTCCATCAAGGAAATTGTCTTGCAATTCGGAAAGATAAAACAGATCGTGCATGTATTGTCGATTTCCAGCCAGCCATCCTTTGCGCTGAAGGAAATACAAAAATACAATACGACCAAACATCTTCTTTATGTAATCACGCACGAGCTTATCGCTGCCCTCAAAAGATGTTGCAAGTTGCGGGTTTGGAGCATGGATTGTCTTTTCTACCCATTTCCCTGACTCCTTTACATAGCGTTTACCGGTAAGATATTGCACAAAATCAGCATACAGCTCGCGGTATCTGTCAAAGAACTCATCGCTGAGGGCTTCGACTGAGAAGGCTTCTGCAAAATCTTTGTCTGTCTTAGAGCTTCGAGCAAGTTCGAGGAAGCGCTCAACGGCAGTGCGACTACGATAATCTTTACCGAAAACATAGGTATAGCGTTTGGCCGTGGCGCGGGTGGCGACAGTAGTTCGCTCCTTATATACGTAAGAGAAGCGCCAGGGCCGTTGCGCTTCGTTGTCGTAATGGAACAGAATAAAGGCGTGGGTAAAAGTCATTGCTTCTGAGGCAATGAACTGCTTAATCGCCACACGAGAGTGTTGTATCTTGCTGCCGGGTCTAAGAGTGACATCGTAGAGGGCTATCGGGTCAGAGTCTACACGGTCAATGTCGGCGACATGGATAGCTGAAAAGATATTCGCATTGTCTGCACGTCGACGCTTTTCAGGTGAGTCGATGATATCAATGTCAATACTTGTTATGACATCATCAGAAAAGATTGGCTTTATGACTTTGTCAATAAAGACATCTGAGCCTGGATAGCCTTTTTGAAAAATATGTTGGAGTTGTTCTTTCATGGGATACAATGTGATTATTTAATGATTGCGATAGCGACATTTGACTGGCCACGACCCTCGTGAGCTTGTGTAGCTATGTGAGCAAACGTGGTCTGCAGCCATGAGTTAATTTCAAAATCTGCTCCAAACAACGAAAGTTGACCGGAGGAGTCGCGTTGCTTCTGTTTCAGGAGAGTCTTAATAACAAAATTATTTTTGTTGCGGACAAGAGAGTTAACTTGTGCCAGGAGTCGCTTAGTTTCATTGGTAATGTCCTGTCGACCGCGTAGCTCTCGAACATATTCCTGAGCGTCTTTGATTCGTTCATTGCTATCACGACCGCCCAAACGATGGGTGACGTGGTTCTGGTATACACGAAGCGCGTCCTTTAAGTCTGGAGCATCTTTGTCGATTACATGGCTTGTAAAGCGAGCCTCGGGCGTGCAATGAAGATATTGCATCGTGAGCAATGGCGAAATAATGGAGGCTTTTGGCTCGGAATCATCAGCGATTAGCACGGATACAAGTCCTTCGGTCTGATCTGTAAATATATATAGCCTATCTGAGCATCCTTCAGTCGGATAGTAGCCGCCGAGATTATCAAGCGGCAGAGATGTAATATATTCAAATCGTTCAGGCTGTTCTGCCGCAAAATCTTTCAGCTCGCGAATATAGATGCCAAAAGGAGACTCATCGCCATCGACTGTATGAGAAAGGTCGTTCTCTCGAACTTCTTCACGTTCGGAGAACACCTTGCTGTCTTCGCCAAACATTTCATGGAATGATTGGAGTTTGGCGTAGGCTTTCTCAATAAGACGAATTTCTCGATTGCCTTCATCGGAGGGGAAGAAATTATACACATGAACAAAATCCTCAACCGATCCGATGCGATTTACACGGCCTATGCGCTGCATCAAGCGTGTGGCATTCCATGGGGCATCGTAATTGAGAATTACATTTGCGCGGTGGAGATTCACGCCCTCGGCCAGGACCTCAGTGGTAACGATTATATCGTAATCATCGCGACGCTTTTCTGGAGCAAGGTTGGCATCAAAGTTTTCCGCGATGCGGCGCGCCATCTCATCGCGGTTCTCGGCTGTGATTGTCAACGGGCGGTGTCCGGCATTTTTCAGGGCGCGCTCAATGGATTTGAGGGTATCAATAGCTTCCGAGAAGATTACTACACGAGGCTTATTTTGACCACTTGGATTATTGATTTCAGGATTGAAAAGTTCGGGAATGGCCTGTTTGAAACGCTCAAATTTGGGATCGAAGTCATTTCGGTTCCAACGGTCGAGTAAGCGGCTGATGATTTTCCGGTCAGCGAGGAGAGCTTCCCTATATTCCAATCTAAAGTCGAAGGCGTGGAAAAGCCTATTATTTTCAGGCTTGTCTTGGATTTTGCGCTCCATCACATTTTGGAATACATCAAAATCTCCATCGGCATCAAGGAAAACCTTGTTAACATCAATATCGGGGCATATATAAACAGCATCATGGTCAAGCATCGAAATCATTACGTCGAGATACTTCAACTGATTGTCGAGCGAAGACTTGAATGCAATTATAGAACTTTCAAGACGCTTGACAAGCATTATCTTCATGATTTTCTGCAAACGCCTTGTGATAGACTCAACAGTCAAATTGCGTTTCTCATAAAGCCTTTCGTTTTTCTTTTCCTTGAAAAAAGTAATGGCTGCATAGCGCGAGAACTGTATAGCATCAGGATGAGTGTCCGAGACAGGATAAATGGCATTGATTGTGTCGAAGAACAGTTGCTGCAATTCTTCGTCCATGTGGTATTCGAGTTTATATGGCCCTTTAATGGTTGGAAATTTTAGGCTTGCGCTATCCTCGGGATAAAGCCTCTTAATATCAGTTCGAGTACGACGCACGACAAGTTCATTAAGAACACGTTCTCGAATTTCCTTTGACACTTCTGCAATGATAGCTGTCGCTTCGGCACGTTGCTCTGGCGTATCTGCCGGCATATTGCGAGCGTCCTTAAATCGTCCTTTCATTGCATTGAAGAATGAATCAAGCTTACCACCGGGCACATTAGGAAGATTGCAGTTATTGGCATCGCGCAAGAAGAGAGTTATTTGATTGTATAGGTCTTCCGGTGTATTATTCTGTGGAGTCGCCGACAGCAAACAAAGATATGGCGTTGGATTGGACATGCCAATAAGTTCATCCAGTGCTTCGTATTTTTGAGTGCCGCGATTACGGAAATTATGACTCTCATCCACCATAATTAACCCATACTGCACTTTGTCGAGCTCTCCGTCAAAGTCGTCCCCTCCGTCAAGTTCATCTTCTCCACCGATAAGATTTCCAATAGATCCGGTAGTAATGAAGTCTATGCATGGTTCAATCTTGGTGGCATGTTCGAGGTCAAAGTCGCGGATTGTATCTTCCCAGCCCCTACGTATTGATGGTGGAACCACAACAAGCACCTTGCGAGGACGATTAAGTACTTCGGCTTGATCAAGGAACATACGAATCAGCAAAAGCCCAACAACAGTCTTGCCAAGTCCCACGACATCGCCGAGCAAGAAACCTCCATAGCGTTTCATAATAGAGAATCCTTGCTTTACAGCGTCAAGCTGATAGTCCAGTGGCTTGTAAGATATAGGGAGATAAGTTTTGAGGATGTTGGTGGTTTCTGCATCAATAATATCGCCAAACTGCGTCTGAAGATACTTGATATAGACATCGTAAGGAGTGAGAGGATTTTCTGCCTCATTGTCTTTCTCAATTTCTATACCAATAGGTGATGGCTTAAGGATATTCTTAATAAACTTACCGGACCATAATTCGCTATTCTGCCATAGCTCCTCAAACCAAGCTTTGTGAGATTTAGATGTCGAATACTCTGTAAACGGTGCTGCTACGCTGTTACCATTTTCTTCAAGGTAATTTAACTCGGCATTGCCCTGTAATCCTTTTAATGTAAAATTAGAGCTACCAACAATTCCAGTAGCAAGCATATGATTATTCCCGAGGAAGATGTAACATTTAGCATGGAGGAATTCTTTATGCTCTCCCTGACCATAAACGCGAATCTCAAACTTACCACCGGGATTCTCTTCGGTCAGAGCGTTATCGATAATAAGCTTACCGATGGGCTTATATTCATCCGTGAGAGAGTCCACATCTCTCTGAATATAGAAATCAGGGAATTGGCGTACTTCTTGAGATGCCTGATAATATTGAAGTTGTGGCTCTTGACCTATCAGTAAGTCAAGTTTGCCTCCTCGCGCGAAAAAGCCTTTAAGTTCTTCATAGACCAAAGCCGTGCCGGGCAAGTCCCAATAACCTGTCGCAATCATAATATGATTACAATCAGGTCGTGAGACCAACTCTTTAACATATTTAAAGAGCTTAAACTGCTCGGAATTATCAATTAAGGCATTTGCCATATCATGAAAAACAAAAAACTCCGTCGGCAGTTATCTGATGGCTGGCCGAGCCTGTAACGACTGCGTGGAAGTTTTGGAATTTGATTGGTTGTTGGCTTCGTCAGCCATTTGTGTTTAACCTTGTGGCCATTTTCAGATGTTTATAGTTTCTCCAATTACAAAGTTAATCAATTTTCATGAAAGTTTGGCTGTCAGGCATAAATAAATTTTAACGTCTGCCTGATACACCACGTTTGGGCTGAGATGGTTTCATCATTCGATGAGCCTGCATCATGCAACGATAGGCGAAGCGGCGATCATCTTCATCATCCTTGCGACCCCAAGGGAGCGATGTGTCGCCACCGCCGCCTCCGCATGACTGGGCGAACTGGGTTGCGCCATCGAGATAGCCGAGGAATAGATACATCGCACATTTCAGAATCTCGTTTGGCTGCTCTGCGATTGCAGTCAGGAAATCGCCGTCAACCCCGGCTTTATGTTCCGGTGGCATAGTATCAAGCATTGAGCGCACATCGACAACTATCCTGGCAAAGACGGCATCTGTGAGCCTCATGCGTACCTGCTCCTGATTCTTTTCCGTGAACTCGTGGAAAATCTTTTGAGCATTATCGCGTTTCTCGCTGAGTGCGTCAAGTTCATCTTGAAGTTCGGCAAGTTTCCGGTCGGCGGTCTTTAGCTTGTCGCGCTTGTCGGCGAGTTTCTGTCCGGTTGATTCAAGCAGGTTTTCAAGTTCAGCGATGCGGCGACGCAGTTCGGAAACATCTCCGGCACCATTCTCTATATCTGACTCCAACCGGGCTCGCTCGTCATTCAGTTCAGCTTCCTGCCTTTCAAGATTCGCAATCATGGTCGTAAGTCCTTTAACTCGCCGCTCCGATTTACGAATCTCATCTTCGAGATGACGCAACTGTTCGCGGTTGTCGTCTATAAGTGTTTCGAGTCTGGCGTTCTCACGGTGAAGGTCGCGATTGTATTCAGCGGTCGAGCGATGGCGTGCGCCGGTCACTTGGATGTCATCGCCACGGTCAAGGCCGTATTTACGGTTCACTTCGGCAAGTCGGGTATGCAGATCCCTCATGTGTTGCCGCGCCTCAATTTTGTTCTTGCCTCCAAGAACCTCCTTTGAACTGAGGCGTCCGTCGGCGGTCAACGGCACGAACACACAATGCGCATGTGGTCCCGTTTCGTCGAGATGGACTATGAACGAGGCTATGTTTTCTTCTCCGAATTCTCGGCATACAAAACCGTACACATCCTTTGCCCATTGCTCGATTTCAGGTTGCCGAATCAGATGCCCGTTTGTTTCCTCATAATCGTTCAACACCTGAGAGCCGAAAGCCATCTCGCGCATCCGCTCACGGTTGCCGCCGAATACGACCATGACTGCACGGTTGGATATGGCGGTCACTCGGGCATCCGGCCGGAGATGTTTTTTGATTATCTCCTCGACCCTCTCGCCGATACGCCGCGATTTGTCGACGGTGGTTATCACTACTCCGGGTCCAACCTGAAAGTTCAGAGCGGTTCGGGAGCGGTCGTAATTGTGGTCGGGATTCTTGGCCTTGCGCTCGAACAGTTCATCGCTCCAGTTGCGCTGATGCTCGTTGCTGACATTGGCTGCTACGGACTTGACAGGCTTGAAGTCCATCATCTGTTTTGGTGACGACATATAAATATTGGTGCTTTTGGTTATGGTTTGGTTGGAATTAATTATATGACATGGGTGCTTGCACAGTCAGTCTCCGCATCGGAGCCGTCAACCTTCACATGAAGGTATATTAGGCTATACCCTCATAGGTCTTATTGCAAGCAATCCTACTACGTCTTTCCGGATGCTCCCGACATCTATTCAATAGCGGCCTCGAAGTCCGGAATACGCTGTTTTGTGAAATTAAAATCGGTAGAATTTTGATGAAATGATGAAAGCGTGTGTAACTCGCAGTAATACAGCTCTATCTGATTCATCACAAGATGATAATTAATGAAAGGGAAAGAATAGGAGGCTTTTCAACGCCTGTAAAACCTTTTGATGAGAGCCGACGGCATTATAACTTGCTTATTTTCATCCCTTTCTTTAATTCATTCATCAATTCATCAAAATAGGGATAAATTCAAAATAAAATCTTTAGTGACTGTGTAGTATCTGCCGACTGAGGTCTTGGCGGTGTACTTGGCAGGTGGAATCCCCATCGAATAGAAGCGGTAGGTAAGAGAATTTGATGCCGGTTTGAGGTGCCAATATATCTGCAACAGCCGGCGTATCTCGCTCGTCTCGGCACGGACATTGCGATAGTTGAGTAGGGTCGCGAGGTCGTTAACGACGAAGGACACAGATGTGTCGCTGGTGTAATCCATTATCTCCATCAGCAGTTCAGCAACCTCAGACTCAATCTTGGAGCGGTTGGAGATCACAATGCGGTTGAGGGCTGCGGTACGCAGCCTTTCCGGACTGAACCACATTCTATTTTCGCATTGCACCGATAGTTCTCTCTGCATAAGAAAGTGGAGAAACGCCGGAATCTGTGCCACGAGTTTCTTCATATAGAAAGGGTCGTCTGTTTCCAGAGGGTTAATCTTACGCACCCAGTAACGGACTTCCTCGCGGTCGATTACAATAGGAAAATGCTCATTGTTGGAACACAACACGAACTTGCCGAAGAAGGCAATTTCGTTACGGTCTTTGCCTTTGGACTCCATCTTGTATGAGGTTGCCGTACTGAGATTCTTCAGTCGCTCTGAATCTTCTCGCCGAGAAAGCAGGACTTCATCTACCATGATAAGCAGCTTACCCGCCCAATCGGAGTTGAACTTGCTGCGGAAATCCTCGTTGGTGTTGAAGGTGGCATTATCCTGAAAGATTGCCTTGAGAAGATTGAGAAAAGTGGTCTTTCCGGTGTTGCGCTGCTCCGACACCAATATCAGTATCGAAAGTTTTTGAAGCGGCATCTGATACAGCAACTGGATATAGTCAAGACCATACTCGTAATGCTCCTCGAAGATGTGGCGAAGCAAGTTGTCAATCGCGCTCCAATCGCCCGGTTCGGGATGGTGCGTGATAGGCTCATAGAGGTTGTAGGCGTTGCCGATTATCTTGCGGTAATCGGTGTGGTTCGGAACAGTACAGAAGCAGTCATATTTCGGCACCTCATTCAGATAATCCTTTCCGAAGTCAGCTTTGATTGTCGAAGCCTTCCAATAGACAAGGCATTTGCAAGTGGTGCCGTTTGCCTGCGGTCGCAACACCTCTCGGTAATAATCCGTGCCTACTCGGATATAAGGGCACTCACTTCCATCTTGATTTGACAGATCGTTTTGCCCAAGAGTAATGTCGGTATATTCCACATCAACCACCTGCGCTTCATCATCCGATGCTGCATAACTATGAATCGGTTCATCGATATAAGCCGGAAGCAACTTGATAGGATCAGTTGTCATATTGCACCCTTTATCATGCGTTCAACATCTGACAGGCGGTATCTTACCTTGTTGCCTATCTTGATTTTCTCAAGATACTTGTCATTGTCCCATCTCCATAAGGTCGATAAGGTCACGCCGAGCATTTTGGCTGCTTCCTTGGCGGTGATGTAGATTTCTTCCTGAGGCGCGTTTGCCTCAATCTGTTCCTGGTTCCATGCTTTGAAAGCCTCACGCAGATCATCAATATTCATGATGACCATCGTAGTTTGTTTTGGACTTGAATTTTGGTCGTTGTAGAACATTAAAACTTTAGACGGTTATTGTTTTATCAGCGCAATAATGATTGCGTAATTGTATGATTTTTCCGCAAAGTTACAATGTCAAAAACAGTCTGTCAATAGCCCTGAAATGGTTTTAAGTATCTATAATAAAGGAGATTATATTTATATATAAATCAAAAGATCATATTGATTTAGCAGATGTTCACATAGTATTTCCGCTTGACGGAACTTCATGGAACAAATCGAATGTATCTACAAGAAACCGGCAGCAAATGGGGTTTCATGGCAGGCATAAATTTTATCATTTATTAGAAAATGCTCCCGGATTTATAAATGTTGAATTAGGACTATTTAACTATTCTCTTTATGCAAATTCGTTCATGCAGCCATCGTTTTTTTGCGATTACAAAAGAAATTCGACAACGCTAACTATCGAATTGCCGGATTAAAGATGGAGTATTGTTGAATTTTCTGCTATTGCTGGTCGATTACCTCCCAATGGCCGCCTTTGTCGAAACCCACTCTGCGGATTTCACCTGTTTGTTTCAGTTTCCTCAAGATTTTCTTGATGCCAGATTCGGACATTTGCATCAAATCCATTAATTGATGAATGGTAGTATTTGGATTTTCTTTTAAGATTCCTATTATTTTCTGGTCACTTTTCTGGTTACCTTTCTGGTTACTTTTCTGGTCACTTTTTGTATCGGTTTGGTTCGGTTTCTGGTCGGCCATCTCTGAACCTTTGAACTGTTCAATGTCGGTTGTGCCGCCCAGGTTGATTGCTACGAATTTCTCGCGGGGAATGTGGACGGTAACGCCTCCCTGCTCGACCGAGAATGTGGGTGGAGTTAGACCATCCGCTTTGAAGCCGTTGACAATCTTTTCGATGCCTCGACCCCATGCCTCGATGAATCCAGCGCGATAGAACGCCTCTGCCATTTTGGGATTTCGAGGCTGAGAGGTATGCTTGCCCATGAGCTTTTCAACAGATAAATCATCCGGCAACTTTCCTTCATTCCAAAGTCGGATGTGGTCGCTATAAACGCTCATCTGCGTCCATGTGCCCTGATGGTCACGGTGAACTATCGAGTTGCAGATGATTTCGCGTAATGCTTCTTCGGGGAGTTCAAGCGGTTCTATGCGCTGTAAACCTTCATAGTGAATGGGCCGTATCAGATATTTCTCGTCCAATACGCGCATCACTCTTTCCGGCATCTGTATGAGGTTGCCGTCTACAATCTCCTGACTCAACAAGTCATAATTGGTAGAGCCGAAACGACCTATCTTGAAAGAGGAAGTAACGAAACGTCGTTGTGGATGTTTGCCGAAAAGCAGAATGGCACCATTGCAAGGCACTCCGTCCTCCATTAACCCAAGATTCGAGATGACTTCTTCCGGCGTAGAATTTTCGGCATCAGGCGACATTCGCTTCTCCTTGATACCTTTATTCAAGAAATACCGGATTGCCTCCGGGCCAATGTCGTCAATCGTAGCACCATAGCAGGGCATATCGTCCCAGCTTCTGCCGAATTTCTTCATCAGAAACTGTTGCAATGCCAGTCCACGCAACTCCTGATTGGTCGCGCCGCTTCGCATATAGAAAGCACCTTTATAAGAGATTGGAATGTTTGACGGCTCAATGTCAATCTCGATTATATCCTTTCCATCGCGCTCTATATGACTGACAGCAGGAACGATACCCAACATCGTAACAATCTTGTTGGGTATATCCTCCAGCTGCTGATGAAGATGCGTAACGCCAACGACAGACATATCATCGTCAATACCGACATAAATACATCCGCCCTGCGCATTAGCGAAGCCGCACACCCACTTGAGGTATTCGTCTTTCCAAATGCGCTTATATTCTGTGTTTTGATTCTCGTTGTTCATGTTGCAAATATAGCGATTTAGTACAGAATAGGGCAATTTAATAACCCATGACATTGACAAGTTCACGCTTCATGTCCTCGTCAATTTCACGGTATCTTGCGAAAGCCTTGCTACCTACGGAGTGTCCGCTCAACGCGCCTACAAGATTTTGGTCTTTCACCTTCTTGTAGAGGTTGCCTACAAAGGTTCGCCGTGCCATGTGGCTGGTTGCGATGGTATTGATTGGTACCTGTTCCTCAATGCCGGTTGTCGGATTGAGGCGAGTTACAAGGCGTGTTATTCCTGCCGCTTCAAAGATTTCTTTAATGGCCTCATTATATTTCTGCTGAGATATAAACGGAAGCAACCGACCATCCTTGACTTCTTCCCGATGTTTGTCAATGATGAGCTGCGCCCTGTCCGAGAGCGGAACACGTATTGTTTCCGGGCGTTCCTCGGCGGTCTTAGAAGCGATGTATTCCACGCCGCCATTGATAACATTAGCAGGTGTCATTTTCATCATATCACCCACGCGGCAACCAATGCAACATTGGAAAATGAATATATCCCTCTGGGTATCAAGATGCTTGTTATATGAGAAATCGAAATCGGCAAGCTGCAACACTTCTTCATCCTTAATATAGATGGGCGTGCCGTATTTCTCCGATATCGTAGTTGTGTATTTCGTGAACGGATTATTCGACGTTATACCCTGAGCGTGGCACCAATGGAACAGAGCCTTGAAGCGTTTCGTAAAAGTCACCATATAGTTATCGCCTCTCGGTTTTGGCCTCTTGACCTTATGCGTCTTGTGGGTAATGGAAGGGAAAGACTTATAAATATTCGGATACTGGTCATACAGTTCTGGCTCAGCCCGAAGGAAAGCCTCGAAAGCATAAACTTCCTCTGTTGTGCAAGTGTCAAAAGAGAACTTGTAAGATTTCTTTCCTGTCAGACGTTGATACAGCTCGAAACGATGCAACGCTCGCTGAAGGACACGGTAATGCCTCTCGCGTGGTTCCGACAATTGTTTCTGCTTGAGAAACTCGTCTATAATATCATCGAATGACAGCTTCTTTACCTTAACCTCTTTCGGCGCATACTTTTCGGGATTGCGCCATCGGTCAATCTGTTCAGCGATGAAAACCTTTGTGAGTTCTTTTATCGGATGTGTCTCGCTCAATCCGATTAAAAATCTCTCAAGCGATATAAGCCTGTCTTCTGTATCGCGAAGTTCTGCAATCTCCTGCTGATTGGCACGAGGTTTTATAAATGCGCCATCCTTGAATCGGGATGCAAGGACAAAAATACCGGACTTGATGCGGATTTTGTCATTCTTCGATAGGCTAAGTCTAAGCATTATTTCAGACTTGCCATTTTCGTTAACCTTTGTAGAGAGGCTTCTTTGGATTGTTGCCATGGGAGAGAAAAATTAATGTTCTGATGCTACAATACAAAGGTAATACTTTTTGTCCTCCGAAGCAAATTTTTGTCCTCCTTTTGTCCTCCCAATTGAAATCTAATGAAAATAGAATGAAATGCGGTGTGCAATCCCTCAAAATAAATTCGCAGTAAAACAACTAATTATCAGCAGTTTTCATATTAAATCAGATTCAAATCATATTCTGCCATATTTCAAACTTCTGCTCCCAGGCGAATCACAATGCTATTTGGCAGATAAGTGAAAGAGACTGCCTAAACTTGTTAGACAGCCTCTTTCTGCGTTATGTTCGGTTCAGTATTCAGTATGCGGGTCGGTAGCCGGCTGCCAGCAGACCCTCTATGTCGTGTTCGGCGATGAGTATCTTGCCTCCGACGCGGTAGTGTGGCAATACCCTGTCCTCTATCATCTGGAAAACGGTGCGTCTGGAGAGGCAGAGCCTTTCCGCCATTTGTCTGACGGTAAGAAAACGTCTTCCGTTGAGTATGGGATGGTATTCCTTTCCGATAATCTCGCATTTCTCGGCGATGCTGCGTGCATGGCTGAAGAAACATCTTATTCTCGCGTCCTCGCGGTCAATCAGTTCTTTCATCATTACGTATAATAAGCGCGTCTATCTCACGGCATTTGAAGCGGCTTGACTTTCCCAGTCTTACAAAAGGAATAATTCCATGTTCCTCATAGGACCTTAATGTACGGGGTGCGATATTGAGGAAAGAGCAGACAAATTCCGAGTCCACCCATTCAGAGAGTTTTTTTTGCGAGAGCTTGCCGAAAAAGCACCGTCACGATGCTGTGTCAAGCAGCTCCATGTGAACAATCATATCCTCAAATAGCTCACGCTCTATCTGAACCGTCTGTGTGGTTTTCATAGCGTATCGCGTTCTAAGTCTGTATGGGTGCCGGCGGAAAACCTTTCCGTCGGCACCGTCGTTTTTTTCCGTTCAGGGGACAGTGATTGGTCAGACTGCGTAAGCTCGTATGACACCGCCGGCACCGGCGCGATCTCCCTGACGGCGGCTCCCGAAAAGGAGATGCCGCACAGCCCCGTGCTGTCCACCGCCTCCTTTGCCTCGGCGCTGCCCTTACCAAACTCCTGTAGACACCTAATTCTTCTACGTGTCCGATATTGTGGGATAAGGCATTTTTTGATAAAATTTCATCTGATAGCTTGCGTGTGTGAATTTTTTACTAATTTTACGCTGAAAAGTCTTAATGACACTTCGGTCAACCCTGAAATCTATTTATCATGGTCCCTCTTTGCTCGGAAAACAGTAAACCATTTCCACATTCTGATTTCCAAATATCAGTTTAAGAATATATTATTTAAACGATTTGTCAATTTACGTAATATGGAAGGTGCATCATTTAGGTCACAAATTAAGGATCTCAAGGAGTCTTTTAAAAATGGAGAAAAATTTGTTTTGTTCGTCGGTGCCGGTCAAAATGTCAGTGCCAAGGTTCATTTGTTATGGGGTGATTTGATACGAGAGGTAAGTAGAATTTCTTTCAATAATATCCTCCGTGAGTTTAATGCCAGCACTGAGGATATAAATGCTATTTTGGAGGCTATGGAGTTTAAAAAAATAGAAGAGTCGTTCCCAAAGAAGGCTGAAAGTGAAGAAAAGGCTGAAAAAAAAGGTATCACACAAACTACTGAATTTGATTCGGAGTTTGAACTCGCAAAGTTTATCAATACCCACTTTCCGGTCGAGGTACAGGTCTCTATGATTAAAGATTTGTTGAAAGGACAGTATATTCCGGAACTTCAGAAAAAAATATATGACGAATGTAATTACGACATAATCAAAAAGTCGTTTTTTAGAATTAATGCATCTAAAAGTTATAATTACGAAAATATAAATCCTCGTTCTGGTGACAACTACAACGCCGAGAATGAACTATACACTCTGTATATAATTGCGAGAATGATTCTTCTCAATCCTCAGATTGAAAGTATCATAACATATAATTTCGACAATTTTATAAGTCGGGCGGTCAAAGTGCTTCTTAAATATAAAAACGACTTTTTCAGCAAGAAAGAATTAGCCTTCCTTCAACAAAGATACAGCCTGTTCGTCAAAGAGGGAGAGGATTTATCCGATAGAATTAAAGTGATTGATGTGCATGATAATAAATATAATTCTGCTTGGAAAATCCCTGTCGGGTCTTTTCCTGTATATCATGTTCATGGTTATATTCCGGATACAAGGGAGGAAGAAATTGTTGATTCTTCTAACATTGTCATGGCGCTTGAAGATTTTGTTGAACAGCTGACTGACGGCCTATCATGGCAGGATGCAGTTCAGGTTAAGGCATTCCGAGATTCCAATATCATCTTTATAGGTTGCTCTATGACGGATTTGACAATGAAGAGAATGTTGAACTTCGCACATTCAAGTGGTTACCGAAATAAAATATATATTCTTGATGCGTCTTCAGGACCGAAGCAAGATGATAATCAAGACAAAATCAATTTTCTAAGACGTAAATCAATTCTAAACAATCTGAGAAAAAGGTATTTTGAGTCATTGGGCGCAACCTTTATAAATTGTCCTACGGGATTTAAAGAATTATGTGATGCTCTTTATGAAATCACATATCCAAACCTAAAACAATAATCAATCTCCTGAAAAAATGAAGAAACTAAGCACTCATATAAAAGGTCTCGATGCTCTATTTCATGGAGGCATTCAGGTTACAAGTGTAACCAATACTTCAGCTAACAGTAAAACGAGAAATGTCTCAAAACTATGTGCCGACAAAGATTATGAAATACAAACACGCAAACTGTATCAGAGCAAAAAATCGGCCGCTACCCCAGATATGCGTGATCGCGATGGATTAATAATAATTATCCGAGGAAGCAGAGGTGTCAATAAGCATTTATTCGCCATGCAGCTTATGCATGGATTAGGTATGTCCATATACGATATATGCCATGATGGTATAGAAAGTAGTAAATATGAAGATTCCGACAATATAGTAGAAAAATTCGATAAACCCGGCAACGATGCATTGCGTTACTATTCTATCAATAAGCCGACGCATTTATTAGAAGACATGTATCTTGATCTTTTGATAGAAAGATGGATTTCTCATACTAATATTGAGTACAAAGAACTCGTTCTAAAATCTTATGAAAGCGATCAAGATCGTATAACTGCTTTTGATAAATTAAATAAGAGAACAAACAGGATATTAAACACATTATTTGAACCTGATTCAAATTCGCAGATACCTAAGCTAATAAAGGCAATAGATTTTACTAAAACAGCTCAGCTATTTGCCGAAAATATTATAGGATATAATGCACGAACAAATTCTATTCATTTTCGAACGATAAGTGAAAACGACAATAGCCACAATTGCTTATTTAAACGCAGAAAAGACAAGATAAACGAATATCATCATAATAGAATATTTTGCGCGTACGAATATACACCACAAGAATATTATAATTTCAAAAGTGAGTTTTTGAATGTTAAATTCAATACACATTTATGTAAAGACCATAAAGCAGCAACAAATTCTGAGACAATCAAAGATTATTCTGCAACTAATAGTAAATCAGAAGATATTGATACTTATGAATCTGTAAGAAATGCCCATTCTGCAAGAGTAAATTTCTTTTCTATACTCAACAGTATAGAGAATATTCTGGAAGAAAATGACAATGACTTAGAAAAACGAAATAAAGAAAAAGGCAACGACAGAAGGGATAAAAAAGATCTCTCAAAATATCTATGCGAAGCTGTGGTAATAGATGGATTTTCTCACATTTCCGAAAAAGACCTGCAATCTTTGCCGTATAATCATCTTTTGAATTGCCTTCGTAAGCTATCTCGAATTTCAATTCTTGTATTTGAGAATACCCAGAACACAATGCCTGACGGGGATATTGAAATAGAGATTCGTTCAAACTATGACGATGGTGAAGAATATACCTTTAATGAGATAAGGATTGCCAAGTGTGTCAATCAGATTACATCTTTAGGCTGGCACCTTTATAAAAGACAGGAATCGCATATCCGGATTTATCCCAGTCTGCATCTAAATCTTTTTAAAAGATCATATATAAATAATCAGATGCATGAATTGGGACTGCCGATTATAAAGGACAGTTATGCAACGCAGATTAGATCCGAACATAGTAAGGGAAAATCTACTGATGAGCTAATCGACTCGTTCATAGCCAATAGCAATGCCGATTCTTTTGAACTATTGGATTATCTACTCAAAAAAGCAAAAAAATTAAAAGATGAGGAAGAACTATCAGAGGCCGACAGAAAAGAGAAAGACAAAGAAATCTTAGAACAGATTCTTTCCAGCAAATGGCAAGATGAAAAGTATGGATTCCAGGATGAAAAGCAATCTGATAGTAAAAAAGGCACGGATGAGTCTTTACAACAGCACAATCATTGTCCTATAACGACCATAGTCGGCAATCTTAACTCGCATAAAAGAAATATTGCATTGTATAGCGCTTTCTCGAAGGCACATGAGGAAAATACTCATGTATTGATAGTGCTTTTGGATAAGGACCCGATAGAAATGCGGAAGAAAATACTTTGTCCCGGCATATTTTCCTCTGCAAGCAAACTGCCGAGTGATGGGAATGTGTATACCAATGAGACGCTCAAAGAAAGGGCAAATAAATGCACGCATTGTTATGAAAAGATTTCTTTCCTGAATGTCAATTCGGGATGTATTCCCCCAGAAGAATTCCTGTCAATGCTCAAAGACCACATTTCGGTTTATACAGGAGAATACAAAGATAGGATAAAGGTGAACAATGATAAAAAAAGGAATCTTCATATAATATTCGATGATTATCACCGCATTGATTTCAGCTATCCATTCCTTAGCAGCTCCAATCTGTTTACTACGGCCCTGATTTCACTATGTGAAAAAATGGGTGTTGGCTTAACCATTCTATGCGATAAGGATAGTAAACGAGTCAGGGAGGTCTGCACTCTTTCCGATTATGTGTTGTGTGTGCAGAGGGAAGTAAAGGATACTCCAAGAAAGGTTACGCTGTACACAGAGAGAAATGGAGATGATTTACATATCGGCACTATTATAAAATACACAATCAAAGATGCTTTGGATTTGATGGCATGCGAAAAGAATCCCGTTTTTACCTTAAATGGGTTGGAGAGGATTGAACGAATAGGCTCCATGAAAGAGTATTGGCGTCAAAAATACAACACTTTCCAACCAACTGTCCAGAGCGAAAATGAGGATGACTCAGACACATGAGAGAATACTTCCCCATTATCCGCGACTTCAAATAATTCAATTGTTGATTTTTGGCGAAACCAAAATAACCCGAAAAGGACTGACTCCTGCAAATGGAATCAGTCCTGATTTTATCTCGCTTCAAAAATTTTTATCGGACAGCGATAAAAATTTAATGACGACATAATCTCAATCTCTTTCTTATATGGCACAAAACTCTGGAATTACGTTCCAGTACAATTTCTCATGTATGGAACTGCCATAAAATCAGAGTCCTATTTTGGTTGCTTTCGTTTAACTCACGTCATTTTACGACGACTTTTGTCGTTCTGCCTTTGGAGCGTTCGATATAGATTCCCGGGCAAAGATTCTCCGTACCGCTCTTGATACCTGAAAATGTATACACTTCGGCACCTTCAGGAGCCTCGATGCGGCCGGTCAAGCCTCTTGCAGGAATATCGCCTGATTCGATTTCGTGAATGCCGCTGACGCCATCGTAGTCTTGAATCTTGCCAATCATATTGCCCTCCCAGCTTCCGACTATATGGCAACCGTTGCCCGATATCAGATTGTACTCAATCTTTATGTTGCCGTCGGAAGGGGTGCCTACATTTGAGACTGTAATCGTGCCGCCGACTGCGATACCGCAATACTGGGTGATTCCTAAGTCGTCATAGGCACATACCATAGTGCCGTAAGGCACGTCATATCCGGGTGAGAGCTGGAGGAAACAACCGCCCACATATGTGCCATCCTCCCAAGAGCCTATGTTGTAGGCCGAGGTATAGGTGTATGTGCCGGGAAGATCTTTGATGAAATCGGTTGAATTGTTGCGCACCAACATGAGGACTAATCCATCGCCGGCCGAATTTATCATTCCGTCCGGGCCGAACTCTACGCCGGAGAATGTCAGCATGTAGTCTCCCGTTGACTTGTCGTATAGTCCGCTTAGGAGATTGGGCACGTCCACTTCGTATACTGTTCCGGGAAGCCAAGCGCACGAGTTTGTCTTTATGAGGGGGCCGTTATAATTGAACGTGAATTCTTGTGGCGAGATGCCTCCGGTGGTAACGGTGGCATTGACGTTGTAAAAGCCGTTTTCCTCCAGCTTCACTACGATTGTGCCGCCTGCAATAGATGTCTTGTTGCTGGACACCGAACCGTCTTTGTCTACACATTCCAGAACGTAGCTCTCTTTGTTGTCGCTGAATGTAAACGAGGAATTGTCGGCGTTGAACGTATATGTTCCGGTCGGAAGCACCGGATGGTATATGTCAGCAGCTTTTGGGCCGTTCAAGAGAACGTTCAGCAGCATGCCCGGCCCTTCGGTCATGGTTCCATCCATCTTGAAACCGCCTTTGGCATCGGTGAGCTGGACCAGATAGGAATCCGTGCCGTCCACACCGTTATGGTCTTCATAAAACCTTAGTTCTCCCAACAGGGCATTGACTGTGGTTGCAAGAACTTTCTCATTAACCGTAGCGGCGCTTTGTGCTGCGGCAACATCAGCCCTCGACGCGTTCACGCCTAACGCCAACAGAAACGACAAGATAAAAAAATGTTTCATATTAATCAGACAGGGTCTTCCGGGGTTCTACTAAATGCCAGATGAAGACGAGACCCTTGAGAACTTGAAGTCAGCGAAACACCAAACGGAACCAAAGGTTTTATGCCAAAATCTCTGAGATGGGTAGTGGAAAGGACATTCGCCTGGCTTGACGAATTCAGACGGCTCACAAGAAACTATGAGCAGACCGATGAATCCGCTGAAGAAATGATTGATTTTGCAACTGTCAAGCTCTTGATAAATCATATCTAAGGTTTAACAACTGTAAAAAGTAAACATACTCTTAGTCCTGTATCAAGAATTGCGCCACCTTGATATTACTTTTGCTGCGTAAAATGGTTGCGCATCTGGCATCTACCTTTGCCGCGTAAATATAAAACTCTCAATATATGAAGACAATAGAAGGTTATGACGTGAAGATTTTCACGGATAACATCGAGGAGAATGCGTTGGAGCAAATCAAGGAGCTGCTCTCAATGGATGTATTCTCCGACAAGAAGATACGGATTATGCCCGACGTTCATGCCGGCGCGGGGTGCGTGATTGGTTTTACCGGTGACCTCGGCGATAAGGTAATCCCCAATATCGTTGGCGTTGACATTGGCTGCGGTATGCGTATCCTTAATCTCGGCAAACTGGCCGACATTGATTACCATGCTTTGCACGAGCATATACGCGGCAATGTTCCTTCTGGGAAAATAGTGCGTGAGGATAAGTTCGGCTTCAAGCCTCTTGTCGGCGAGGAAATGGACATCTACCGTGAGGCGAAGAAACTTGTTACTGAACTTTATTGCTACCGCGAACTAAAGGATTCGGGGCGTATCAACAAGGCTATCGGTTCTCTTGGTGGCGGCAACCACTTCATCGAGCTTGACAAGGATGATGAGGGAAACGTATATCTCGTTATTCATACAGGTTCTCGTAATCTCGGCAAGCAGGTCGCCGAAATCTATCAGGCCAAGGCGGTGAAGCATCTTACCGACGGGGCTGATGAATTTGAGGAGACAATCAAGCGCACGATCAAAGAGTACAAAGCCGCCGGGCGTCGCTCCGAATTGCAGGGAGTCATAAAGAAAATGCGTAAAGAACATAAAGCTGCGAAACCATCGTTGCCTGCCGACCTCTGTTATGTCGAGGGTGAGGCTCGTGAGCATTATCTCCACGATATGCGCATCTGTCAGCGTTGGGCTGTGCTCAACCGCAAACTCATATCGTTGTTGCTTATGCGGTTCTTCCCGGATATGACGGTACTGGAGGAGTTTGAATCCGTTCACAACTATATCAGCGACGACAACATAATCCGCAAAGGCTCCATCTCGGCTGCCGCAGGAGAGCGTTGCATTATTCCCTTGAATATGCGCGACGGCTCGCTGCTCTGCACCGGCAAGGGAAATCCCGACTGGAACAGTTCGGCACCCCACGGCGCCGGACGGGTATTGAGCCGCACACAGGCATACGAGAAAATCACGATGGAAGACTTCGAGGCGTCCATGCAGGGCATCTACTCGGAATCTGTCAACGACTTCACACGCGATGAATCTCCGATGGTTTATAAGCCCGCTTCGGAGATTATCGCCAACATCGGCGATACCGTCACAATCGACACAATCATACGTCCAATCTTTAACTTCAAGGCGTCATAATGAAAACAATACATTCGCAAGTGAGAGGGATAAATGGTTTGCTGTCCGTGGCATCGAACTGACACTCTGGAAAAAATATATATCGTTGTATATATCGTTGTATATCCCGCTCGGGTTCAATGAATTTGAAATCTATCATGTTATTACGGGTAAAGATGGGCTATTGGACGTTAGTGAAGCTGTTTGGTGGCAAGTTCCATATTGTTTCAACAACTTGATAAATATTTTCACAGGAGAATCCGTTGACGAATAGGAAATTTTGACCTCAATCCATAATTATTCTTATCCTGTGGCATAGAATGATACAGGAAATGATTAAATTTGCGGTCAGTCCGAGTTGGCAAGCCACCGCGCACCGGCTTTCAGCCGACATGCGCTCTCGGCTGACTCGCGAGGGCTCCGCCGTTGCGGTGAACCTAAAAGCTCAATGCGATATGAACCAACTGCAAAAATACACCTGGCTGATTGATACAATCCGCCGTGCCGGAAAAATCTCTCATAAGGATTTGTCCGATAAATGGGAACGTAATAAAGACCTGAGCGACTGTAAGCCGCTTCACCGTGCCACGTTCAACCGCTGGCGCGACGCTATCTTTGAACAGTTCAGCATAATTATCGACTGCCAGAAAGTAGGCGGCTACCTTTATTATATAGCTAACCCCGAAGACATAGACGAGGATAAGCTGAAAAAATGGATGCTCGATTCCTTTGCAGTGGGCAATCTTATCGGGGAGAACCTATCTCTGAAAGGACGTATCATAGTCGATAAGATACCGTCAGGACGCGACCATCTGACAACAATACTTGAAGCGATGAAAGAGAATCGGGTTGTCAATATAACATATCGTCCGTTCAAGGAATCTCATGGATACACGTTCCCGATTGAGCCGTATTGTGTCAAGCTATTTGAGAACCGCTGGTATGTGCTCGCACACAACAACCGCGACGAAGTCAAGATTTATGGACTTGACCGTATGGAGGATGTCGAGGTTACGAATGACACATATAAACTTCCGAAAGACTTTGATGCCGACAGCTTCTTTTCCACAGCCTACGGAGTAGTCATCGGTTACGATGTACCGCCCGAAAGGATTGTTATACGTGCCAACGAGGACCATAAATATTACCTGAAGTCTTTGCCGCTCCATCACAGCCAGCGACTTATTGAGGATTGTGGCGAGTATGCCGACTTCGAATTGTATCTTTCGCCGACCTATGATTTCGTCATGAAGCTGCTCCAAGTGGGTGCTATGATTGAAGTGATAAGTCCGGCATCACTGCGCAGGACTATGAAGGGATGGATTTCAGACATGAGCGAACTCTATAAAAACGACTGACCATGCAGGATTTTGTTGCAATAGATTTTGAAACCGCCAATGGGCGCCGTTCAAGCGTATGCAGCGTCGGCATTGTGGTAGTACGCGGAGGCGAGATTGTCAATAAGTTCTACTCTCTCATCCAACCGACTCCCAACTATTATACATACTGGACAACCGAGGTTCATGGTCTCACTCGCCGTGACACCGACGGTCAGCCTACCTTCCCAGAGGTGTGGGCACAAATCAAGCCGCTGATTCAGGGTCTTCCCCTTGTCGCTCACAACCGGCCTTTTGATGAAAGTTGTCTGAAAGCCGCCTTTGCCGAGTACGGTATGACATATCCCGACTATGAATTCTACTGTACGCTCGCCGCATCGCGTCGATGTCTTGATATTCCCCGCCACCAGCTACACCTTTCGGCAGCGGCTTGCGGCTACAACATGGAGAACCATCATCACGCCCTTGCGGATGCAGAGGCATGTGCCGCCATCGCATTGAAAATACTATAGCGTATGAGCATTTCGGCTGCTGAACACAGCTCCTGTTTTTGGCTGGTTCACCTACTATTTGGAATTTTGCATTGCGGTCTGAAATATAACGGTGTTCTGCCGGGGAGCGACTCCGCCAGGAATAATTCCGCAGAATAAAAATAATGCAATCTACAAAACGTTCTTACAGGACACAAACATAAAAAATCATGAATAACCTGAAAACTGAATTGCAACAGTGGGCGCTAAATGCTGTAAATGTGTTAAATGAAGTCAGTGCAAAGACTAATACACAATATATCCAGCAGTCTCCATTAGACAGCATCAGCAAACCGATTGAAACAATGGTAATTGGAATCAATCCGGGAAGTGCACAGCCAGGAGTAACTAATCTTACAACAGAAGAATTCCTTGCCGGCAATCCATGCTGGAATAGTCGTTTTGAGAACGAAGCCGAAGGTTCCGAGGTCAGCAAAGAATGGGCAAAGTTCTTTGGCAATGCCCACTATTTTATATGCGGCGACAAAAGCCGCCACACCAATGACTTTGACGACGATGCAAAAACCGTGTGGACCAATTTCGCTCCATTTGCGACCGTGAAGGCAAGTCAACTCAAAGATGTGCATTATGAAGCCTCGCTGCCATTACTTTTACTGCTTGTCGGAATACTCAGCCCCAAAAGAATTGTCCTTTTAGGCTCAGATGCTTTCAACCATATGGCGAAATATGCGACAACTGATGTGCAGCGGGAAAAAGTCGTAAGGGACAAATATGGCAAAATGACTTTGGAGATTGGCACTATCGCCGGAATTCCGGCGATTCAGCTGCCACATCCCTCAGGAAACTGGAAATTCCACAGGCTGTTTGTTCCGGTATTCGTCAAGATGTGGCAGATTTGCCTTAATGAAAAACTCTCATTGGAAGAATCTGCCGCCAAGATGCGCTCACAGCTTACCCGTCTTGAACCGGTAGAGAATTAAAATAATATCGTCCCGTATCGCGAATTGAGACACCTCATGGCTAACTTTGCATCAAAACAAAGTTAGCCATGACTGTAAAAGAACTTTTCAACTCTCTTGCTTTTGACAAAATAATCGAAGCATTGCGCAATACCCATCGCAATGACTCATCAATAAAAGGAGTCGTCGCTTATAAAGAAGCATTTGACATTATCTGTCTGACCGAATTTAAAGGAGAAGGCGGGGAGGTCACGTTTGACGTCACCTCGCCTCGCGAGGCATGGTATGAGCCTCACAATCTTCCTCTTCTTGCCAACAATGTTGAGGGGGACTATTGGGAAAACACTGTCGGCAAGACCGTCGTAAAGCCTGACGATAATCCCTTCACCGATGCCGAACTCGCCGGAGCAATACTTTGGGGCATGACGTTCTATGGCTTCACAAGACATGCCGAATGGTCCCCACGCGAAAAACGATTCACCTCATTTGGAGAAAGAGCTGAACGACTTGAACGAAGATTGTATCTGCCTTATATCAGGAATAAACGTGAAAAGCGGAAATTGAAGAGCAAGGATAGAATATCTTTCGGTATCGCGTTCTCAATGGAGATATGGGATAGGATTCATCACGGGATAAAGCATCAGAACCGAGCCAAACGCAAGAGGTATTATCGCCTCAAAAGACGCATTGCCGAACTCAAACGTCTTGACAAGCGTCTGCATTTGATTGACACTATTCACGATAAATGCGGGTTCCATGAACCACAGCTTGAAAACCGGATAATGACAGCCGGAAGCATACATGAGACGTGGCGCGATTCTCATGTCGCAGACTTGGCTAATCGTACCAACTATCTTGAAGACCTCCTGACAAATTATTTCCCTACATATCGCGATATATGCGAAGGCGGAGAGGAATTGCTTATAGTCGCTTATACATCGGAAACTGCACCCTTGACCGATGATGAGGAACTGCAGCTCAGAAACATTGTTCGTTCATTTGAACCGAAAGTGCCTATTACATTTATCAAAGGGATTGACAATGAAGCCAAAGCCGACATTGCTCTCCAGTTTATAATCATATCAAGCAAACCAATCAATGATGAAGACGATGACTGATTAAGAAATACTTGAAAAGTATCAGCAGCCGTTCCCGATAAGTTTCAAAGTAATCGGAACCGGTACGGGCGCGACCGACATAATTGATTTTCCAGCTTCGTTGACGCCAACAAGTGTAGTGACATCATTGCATTCTATACAGCCTGAATCTTTTACTGATTTGAAATTTTACACTTCGTTGTTGAATCTCGGGTTGGCTCTACAATTGATTCGGCTTACATGGCAGTAATGATTATAACATAATCTTTTTAGTCTGAATCATATTGCCATCTGTATACCTTACGATATAGATGCCTTTAGGGGGATTCCCGTTCCCTGTGATTCTCTGCCCTGAAAGATTGTATATTGTCATATCGTTGTCCGGGTTATAATCACTTGTCACGGTTTCTATTCCGGCGAGGCTTTCATAGCCGATTGTTTTCAACCAGTCTGAAATCAATGCGGCTGCGTTTGAAGTCTGTGATGATTTTATCCATAGACTCGGAATGAGAAATTTACCGTCCGGTATCAGACGTTTGGCATCCGCTTCCACTCCACTGATGCCGCTGCTCGCACTCGACACTATCAAACCTATGTTCTTACCAGCCATCTCTTCACCACGTTGAAACAGGAATGTCTGCAACGGAGCCGCCATATCGCTCCACCAGAGAGGAGTACCGACTATGATAGTTGAATATTGCGACAAATCGACATTCATAGGGTCGATGGCCGGATAGGATGAGGCATCGTCCGGGTTCTCGCGTATGGCCGCAATCTGGGCGCTGCCGATGGCATAGTTGTTGGCGGCATAATCAAGTCCTTTCTCAGCTGGCTCTACTTCGATTACATCAGCCTCAATCTGATTGCGGAGTTCCGTCACTATGCGCTCAACATTGTTTGTGTAGCTGTAATAGACTATCAGCGTCTTTGCCTGCGCAGCTACTGCCGTCAGCGTTACAGCCATTGCCAATATATATTTTTTCATATCAGGTCTTTTATTTCAGATTGGTCTTGAAAAATTGCTCAATCTCATTGTAAGGGATGACGCTCAGATTGTCGTATAGATCCGTATGGTTGGCTCCGGGAATAATCATAAGCCTCTTGTTGTCTCCTTTCAATCTGACAAATGCCTCTTCGCTGAAATAACGTGAGTGCGCTTTTTCTCCATGCACGAGCAATACGGGTGTCTCTATCTCGCCGAGGAAAGTGTCGAGGGGTGTGTTGATGAACGCGAGAGGCGTTGTCTTTGTCCACCCGGTCGAACAGGCCGGAGCGCGGTCGATATAGCCCCTGTCGGGAGACATATAGAAATCCCAGTAATCAAGCAAGAACTGCGGGGCCTCGGCAAGACGTTCCTTGGGAAATCCGCCGACATATTCCGGCTTTCCGTTGCGCGCGTCGGCCGTGCGTTGTGCGTTGAGCGCGACCTTTGTCTTATGCAGACCGACGGCCGACACAGGGGCGAACCGGTAACCGTCGTGCATCTGCTCGCTCATGTTATACATGGTCACGGTAACGGTTGACTTCACACGGGTGTCGATAGCGGCTGCATTTAGAGCCATGCCTCCCCAGCCACAGATACCGATTATTCCTATACGGTCGGCATCCACTTCCGGTAACGAGGTCAGATAATCCACTGCTGCGGAGAAATCCTCCGTGTTGATGTCGGGTGAAGCGGTGTTGCGGGGAGTACCGCCGCTTTCTCCGGTGAACGAGGGGTCTAAAGCCAACGTTATGAAACCGCGTTCCGCCATCGCCTGCGCATATCTGCCCGATACCTGTTCCTTTACAGCGCCGAATGGGCCTGCTACGGCAAGTGCCGGGGCTTCTCCGTTGTTGTCTTTAGGTTCATACAGGTCTGCGGCCAGTTCAATGCCGAAGCGGTTTTTGAAAGTGACCTTGCGATGATTCACCTTGTCGCTCTGTGGGAACTTCTTGTCCCATACCTGTGTCAGTTTTAGATTTTCCATATCGTAGTTTTCTGAGTCTTTTGCTGTAAGAGTGCCGAATATCGACAATATCGTTATCGCGGCGGAAATCAGTCTTGTTTTCATGGTGCAAAATTAGTCAGGTCTCACGACTAATGAAAACCTGATTTCATGGATTTATGACCATTTTTACGGATTGGAGCCTATTCCGAAAAAATGGTTACTTTTCCCAAAAACCGGATTTTTCCACACCGCCGTTAATTAGTAATTTTGCACTTGAAAACTAAAGCATTATGGCAAACGAAGTAAAAATAGACACGATACGCCGGCTCAACGACTATTACGGATTCGAGCATCTGAATCCTATGATTGCCGTAGGACATTATGAAGGAGAGCCGGAACCCGGCGCAACCACATACGAATTTGGCGTATATGCCATTTATATAAAGGAGACCAAGGGCTGTGACTTGAACTACGGACTCACGAAATATGATTTCGACGAAATGTCCGTAACCGCTTTTGCTCCCGGTCAGAAAGTCACGACCGTCGTTAAGGAGGGTCAGGAACAGCCACGCTGGACCGTACTTGCGTTCCATCCGGATTTTCTTGCCCGCACATCATTAGGCGGCAAAATGTCATCATACGGTTATTTCTCTTACAACAGCAACGAGGCTCTGCATCTCTCAAAGGAGGAGTTCGATTTGCTGAATGCCGTCCTCTCGCTGATAGAACGGGAGATGAAACACAGCATAGACCGCCATTCGCGTTCCATTATAATATCCCATATCGAAGTATTTCTCGACTATTGCCTACGTTTCTACGAGCGTCAGTTCTATTCGCGCGAGGTCATAAACAGCACCGTCATAGAGAAATTCAATGCCTTGCTTGACGGATACATGGCACATGAAATCAGGGAACGGGGATTGCCTACCGTCGCTTATTTCGCCGACAGGCTGAACCTGTCGCCCGGTTACTTCGGCGAACTTGTCAAGACAAGCACCGGGACAACGGCAAAGGACATGATTGCCGACCGCCTCGTAAGCTCCGCACGGGAACTGCTCAACGACCTTACCCTGTCTGTGACGCAGGTGGGCGATATGCTCGGCTTTGAATATCCGCAGCATTTCGTCCGTTTCTTCAAGCGCCGCACAGGCCGCACTCCGAAAGAATACCGGACAATATCCGCCAATTGAATGACTGATTACAAACACAAAACATATATGACAAATGAGACACGAAATCTTTGACAGGGACGTGCGCGGCGAGATGGTATCGCCGAATGATTCCGGCTATGAGCTGCTGATAACCGACATATTCGACACGATGAAGACAGCTATCGAAATGAACACCGGCTATCGCACGCCGGAGGAAGTCCACGAATTCATGGGACGCATACTCGACAAGCCTCTTGATGAGTCAACTACCGTGTTGCCGCCATTATATATAGACTACGGCAAGCCAGTCACTATCGGCAAAAGATGCTTCATACAGCAATGCTGTACCTTCTTCGGACGCGGAGGCATAGAAATCGGCGACGATGTCTTCATCGGTCCGAAATGCAACCTGATAACAATCAACCACGATGTCAATCCCGACAACCGCAGCGCTACCTACGGCAAGCCCATAAAGATTGAGGATAAAGTATGGCTCGGTATCAACGCCACTGTACTCCCCGGCGTAACGCTCGGATATGGCTGCATAGTCGGAGCTAATTCAGTAGTGACAAAGGATGTGCCGCCCATGACAATCGTCGCCGGTAATCCCGCACGAATCATCAAGAAAATCAAGGTCTGACCATATAAGCTGACTGATTAGTTTAAAAGACAAACGCATCAGAGCATTAGAATGTATGACTTGACTTGAAAAGCGTATGGCAGGCGAGCTATCTGATGCCGTGATAAGATTTTTACGGATATGAAGGCGGAATGCGACACGAATGTAATGCTATTCGCGGTATTGTGAAGGATTAAGGCCGAGCGTGCGCTGCACGTATCGGCTGAAATACGCCGGCGACGAGAAATGAAACATATCTGAAATCTGAACGAAAGTAAGCGTCTTGTCGCGCAACAATCGGGCTATGTCAAGGGACGTATAACGGTTTATCCAATAGTTTGCCGGATAACCGCTCACTCTTTTAGATATCTCCGAGAGATATTTCGGCGTCACACATAGGGCATCCGCATAATACGTCACTTCACGATTAATCCTATAGTCCCCGTTTTCAAGCATATCCAGAAAACGGCTCATAAGGGATGCGCTCTGTGTGGAAACAGTAGATTCTTTATTGATGACCAGATGAAAATCAAAGAAATCGAGGATAGCTGACTGAACCGCATTAATCAGCAGCTCACGATAAAATGCGTGATTTGTCTGAGCCAGACGATATTCTATCCAGCGGAAATCTCTTTCGCAGACGAAACGTTGGCTTGTGTCAAGATTCATGACAGGGTTCAGAAACAGCGAGAGTGACCCTTTCATTCCATAGTTGGTCTGTGGCGTACATAACCCTATGAATGATGTGGAGACGTACAGCACCTTCACCTCAAAATCATCTGACGGACGTATTTTTTCGACAAGTTTCCCCTTACGGACTATCATCATGTCCCCCTCTTTAAGTTCAAAGTCCTTACCGTTGAAGGTGCACGAGCAATGCCCGGCAAGACACATAGCATGGGCAAGGTAATCACCGTATGCCTCGGTACCGAGTCCTTCCAGATTCAGTTCTATAATCACATCCTTTGTTTTGTCCATACAGTCTTTATATCTCCGTGTAGATTAATATAACGCTATAACGCCTTGGGTGTGGCTTTATGATTTATGCTTTATCCACGCCTCTGCCGGCTCAAACAATATTGTATCCTTTCCCGAAACCGGCATCCCGACAATACGGCACAATATCATTATTTGACATATACTGTGTCTGGATTGTCAGTATTGCAAAATTACATAATTACCGGGCTTTCCGACTTGCTGTTTTTTCGGTCTTTGATACACAAAACACCGATAGAGGCGATAAAGGTATAAAAGCCCGCAATTTTTATAATGGTGTTTTATCGGATAAATCCCAATTTTGCAAACAAAAAAAGCAATGATACGCAGAGCATTATCTACATCGGCGCTTTGCCTGACATTGGCCGCAGGCATGGCGCAGACCACACAGGAGCCGGCCAAGGTATATTTCACATCCGACATCTCCCCCGAATCGCTCGTAAGCATTTTCAAGGCGTTGGAAGTCACTCCCGAAGGGAATGTCGCCGTCAAGATAAGTACCGGAGAATCGTCCCGGAGCAATCACCTCCGTCCCGGACTGATAGGCAATCTCGTCAAGGATGTCAAAGGCACTATCGTGGAGTGCAACACGGCATATGGCGGTAATCGCTCAAACACCGCCTCTCACCGCCGTGCCATAGAGCAGCGCGGCTATGGAGATATCGCCACGGTAGATATAATGGATGAGGAGGGCGGCATGGACCTCCCCATGCAGGATACAAAATGGTTCTCGGAGAACATTGTTGGAAGCCATCTTGCAAATTATGACTTCATGATAAACCTGGCACACTTCAAAGGTCATGCGATGGGCGGCTTCGGCGGAGTGTTGAAAAACCAGAGCATAGGCATCGCAACACCTGACGGCAAGACCCGTATACACACAGCCGGCGCTTACTCCGATCCCCGTTATGTGTTTCAGCAGCCCCACGGTCAGGATGCCTTTCTGGAGTCAATGGCCGGCGCCGCTCAGGCGGTACATAATTATTTCAAGAGTAAAAAAGGGATTGTCTATATAAATGTCATGAACAACCTGTCGGTGGATTGCGATTGCGACGGAAATCCGTCAGCCCCGCAGATGAAAGACATAGGCATCCTTGCCTCGCTCGACCCTGTAGCACTTGACAAAGCCTGTCTTGACCTGGTGTTCAACCATGAGTCTTCGGCAGACGACAACAGCCAGCCTCTCATACAGCGCATTGACGGCCGGCATGGAACACATATCATAGACTACGCCGAACAGATTGGTCTCGGGACAAAGAATTACGACCTGTTAGACATCACCACAAGCGGAACAGGCGAAGTGGGTGTCGATGAAGTGCGGAGATACAACGTATATGACTGCCAGGGAGTCAAGGTCCTATCCAATGCAAGCAGTATTTCAGGTCTCGTCCCAGGCATATATATCATAAACGGCAAGAAACAAATAATCGAATAGGAACTTAAGGAAAGGTAAAAAATCATAAGACGACGACAACTATGAACAGACCGCTTATTTCCCTATTCACTCTCTTTGTGACGGGATGCGGCACTTTATGGCACAAGAGATACAGGATATTACAGGTGCCGATATATTCCGTATAGAACCGGAAGTGCCCTACCCTGCTGAATACCCCCCTGTACGGAGGTCGCACTCGAAGAAAAAACGACAATGCGCGTCCCGCGATAAAGGACAGAGTGCAGAACTGGAATGACTATGACGTAGTGTTCATAGGCTGTCCCGTATGGAGGCATGAAGAACCGGCGGTAACACGCACGTTCCTCGACAACTATCGCGAGCTACTCAAAGGCAAAGCGCTGTATCCCTTCTGCACCTCCTGCGAAACCCCGATGTCAGAAGCCGACGCGACCTTGAGGAAAAGCTATACCGACCTCAACTGGAAGAGCGGTCTCCGTCTTCCAGCAAAACCCGAACAGATAAAAAATGGATTGAACGATGAAAAAAATAATATTGAATAACGGCATAGAGATGCCACAAATCGGATACGGAGTATATCAGGTAGCTCCGGCAGAATGTGAACGCTGCGTCAGTGACGCACTGAAGACAGGGTATCGAATGATAGATACGGCGCAGGCTTATCATAATGAAGAAGGAGTAGTAGCCGCCATAAGAAAAAGCGGCATATCACGCGGAGAGCTGTTTCTCGTATCCAAAATCTGGATTTCCGACTATGGGTATGACAAAGCCCTTGCTTCCATCGATGAAAGTCTACGTAGGCTCGGTACGGATTATATAGACCTGATGCTGCTGCATCAACCGTTCTGCGACCGTTATGGAGCATATCGCGCGCTTGAGACAGCTTACAAAGAGGGTAAACTTCGTGCAATCGGCGTCAGCAATTTCTATCCCGACCATTTTATTGACCTTGCAAGCAATGTCGAGATAGTTCCGGCGGTCAATCAAGTCGAGACCCACGTTTTTGACCAACAGACAGAGGCACGGCAATACATGAAGGAATTCGGGACGCACATTATGGCGTGGGCACCCCTCGCCGAAGGACGCAACAGCTTCTTCTCAAATCCCGTCCTTGAAAAAATCGGCAAGAAACACGGCAAGAGTGTGGCACAGGTGGCATTACGCTGGCTTCTGCAACAGGATGTCATAATCATCCCCAAATCCACACATATCGAGCGCATGGAGCAAAATCTTGACATTCTCGACTTTACCCTAAGTGAGACAGATATGGAGGAGATATCCCGCCTGGACACAGGCAAAAGCCTCTTCTTCGACCACCATGCCCCGGAAACGGTAAAAATGTTTATGAGCTGGAAATAACAGGTGACACCCCCGAATCAATCAGACAAGAGTGACCCCAAAAGTTTATTGTCTAACTTTTGGGGTCCTTTATTTAAGACACAGCCTCTTCTATTTTTTATTTCGAATTATCCAAAACTCGCGTTATCCAGAACTCGCGTGGATAATAAAATCTCCAATATTATTCAATATTAAAGAATGCAATCTATATTGATTGTATTCACCAACGAAAGAGTTATGTGGAAATATTCGTAGATTTCCAACATTCCAAAGATCTGATTCTTCTTTTAAAGGTTCTTCATCAAAGACATCAAGTATCGCAGTCAAATCAGGACGATTTGATAATGCTTTTATCAGAGCAATCTCATCAATAAGACCACCTCTTGACAATGCAAGAATTATTGAACCTTCTTTTAGTGTATATAAATTATTACTGTTAAGAATATGGTGAGTTAAAGATGTATGAGGAGCTGTTAATATGATAATATCATATTCAGAAGCACTAAAGTTTTCAATATTACTGATAATATCAAATTCCGAATTAAATTTAGGTTTAATATCAAAACCTTCTATTATCGTATTAAAAGGCTTTAATCTCTTCGCAATTTCTTCTCCAACATTTCCAACTCCAATTATTGCTATTTTTTTTCCCGACAACTCTCGTAAAGAACGATTCTTTTCCCATTTTCTATTCATTTGATTGGATGAAAAAAACGGCAGTCTTTTATATTCATACAATATTGTTGCTACCACCCATTCAGCCATAGGTATTGAATAGACGCCCCTTGCATTAAATAGTTGTATTCCGGAATTCAAGATATAGTCCAAAGGGACTCTATCAAGTCCCGCACTGGTAAGATGTATCATCTTCAGGTTTACAAACTCTTCAATGGACGTATGCAAAAACAAACTATTACAAATAACTGCATCATATTTGGCCGGATTATCTAACTTATCGGTTTCTGATTTGAGCAAATCAACTATCCACCCTTGTTGTTTAAGGCGTAATAAAAGATTATCTGTTATTCCAACAGCTCCTGTAAGAAGTAAATTCATTGCCTATGATTTATAAAATCATTAACAGATTCTCTAATATCATTCCGGTTTTTATTAAAGTAATCTAAATGACTACAAGCTTCCTTTTCTAAACATCGTATCTCAACGATTCCTTCTTCAAATATAGCTCTAATCTCAGTTAAATCTGTGATAATATCAGTATTGCAGAATGCTCTTGACAATATGGCACAAGTTGAACCCAAGCGATAATGTTCACGTATGATTTTTTCGGCCGGGACGATTCCTTTACCTATTCTAGCGATTCCCCCAAAGCCAAATTTAATTCCCTTCTTATGAACCCGGTGAGCAATCATTTCAACAGTTCCATCTGTTAATAATTCGAACATAAATTTACGATGATATGCCAAATGGAGATCATTTAGTCCTACATGTATTTCATCAATTCCCTCAAGATCAAGAATTGAATCAAGTTTATCAACAGCTTCAGGCGTTTCGACTAGAAGACTCACCTTGGCCCGTCCATTAACAATATCAATAAATTTAGCTGCTTCATTCACTGTTTTGAAATATGGCAACATCACCACATCCGCTCCACGATTAATAATCGCATCTATTTCTTTTTTGGAATTTTCGTAGATATGGTTTGCCCTTACTAACAATTCTCCACTAAAAGTCAATCTTATTGTTCTCACATCATCTAATGTATGATGTGATTGAACTGTATCCATACCTCCCTGGCGCTCTGATTTGCCAATGGTTTCCAAATCTACAAATATTCTGTCAACACCCGCATTGTATGCTATTTTGGCAACCTCGGGTTTGTTTGTGATATACATCAACTTAATCATAATGCAATCCTATCAATTCGTTTTAGAAACATTATTGTTGTTCTCGTTAGTAAGGACTTTCAGCAAGGTAGAAAAGAAAATTTTCATATCTAATCCAAATGACATATTATCAACATACTCCACATTAAGTTTAATTCTCTCAGGCCATGGCACTTCCTTGCGACCATGAACTTGTGCCCAACCCGTTATTCCTGGTAGGACATCAAACATCCTTATCTGTTCTTTATCATACTTGTCAAGAGTCCATGGATGATAAGTCAAAGCTGGACGAGGCCCGATAAATGACATCTCTCCTTTAAGTATATTGAATAATTGAGGTAGTTCGTCAAGGCTGATTGCCCTAATAAATCTACCGACTTTAGTAATGCGATTATCTCCTTTGTAAGAATATACTCCTGTGCCTTGCTTTTCTGCACCGACAACCATTGAACGGAACTTCAATATTCTGAATACTTTACCCTTATATCCAAGTCTGTCTTGCTTAAACAATACAGGACCCTTACTGTCAATCTTTACGGCAAGTGCAGTAACCGCAAGCATCGGTAATAGAAGGATGCTTAAAACTGATGCTCCAGTAAAATCAATTAAACGTTTGACATGTTTATAAGCCATATATCTCTTTTAATTCATGTTTTACATTATCAAAAGAAAAATCCAATGCGAATTGACGGGCATTTTTACCAAGTCTCTCCCTAAGTTCCTTTTCCTTTAACAGATTAATTATATATTTTGCCATATCTTCTGAATCGTCAGGTTCAACAAGAAAACCAGTAGAACCGTGAGATAGCAATTCGTCATGCCCTCGGTTATGTGATGCTACGATAGAATTTTCCGCAAGCATTGCTTCAACTATATTGAGAGGCAAGCCTTCACGATAACTGCATGCAGCAAGCACTGAGGCGATTTTCTGATATTTCTCCAGCACTGTACAATAACCTATCATCCTAATATGCTCTGACAGGTCATTTGATTCAATATATTTTTCCAACTCCTCTTTAAGCGGACCGTTACCGGCTATTATCAGCAATGAATCTGGAATTTCTTTTACAATTCTTTTCATTGCCCTAATGACCATCTTCTGATTTTTATTAGGCAATAATTCACCCACATTAAGTATTACCTTTTTATCAGGAGAAATACCGAGTCCTTTGCATATCCGAAAACGTTCTTCCTCATTTGCTAACGGAACATATCTTGACGCATTGACCCCTACTCCATGAGTATAGTAAGTCTTGCATTTAAATTTGGTAGACGCTATGGCAAAATCCTCATGATTTATCGTTATAAGTACATCAGTATATTTAGTGAAATATTTTTCTATCGGATAATAAACCGTCCAAGCTATTCTTGAAGCTCTCTTATGAAAATGGAACCCATGTGCAGTATATATTACTTTACAGCCGACCTTGCGCTGTTGACGAGCTGCCAACCGTGTGACAATCCCCCCCATCGGTGTATTGCAATGTATATGAGAATATCTTTCGCGCCCAATAATATTTTTAAGCTGCTGATAAGCCATTATATTATTGAGACTTTTAGGAGAACGCGAAAACGGTATATCGTATATTTTGTCAGCCCAATCAATTTGAAGTCCATTTTTTAATGCCAGGTTATCCTTACCGGCCACATGTACTTCAAAACCATTAGCATGAAGCATATCGGCAAGTGGCTTATGAAACTGTGCAATATGGCTAAGAACCGTAGCTGTTATAAGTACTTTCTTTTGGGGTTTCATTACATTCGGTGAAGTTTACAGTATAAAGACTTTGGAAGCAAATATTTTATCATCGGTATTATTATATAAGGATATAAATATATTGGTAGATGAAGAGTTCTAGCAGCAATCCATTTTACATACATTTCATTTTTTCGATTCTTCCAATTTCTTCTACCCAAAGCATTTCTATCGTCGCGCATTTTATAATATACATCTGAAAAGTTATATCCTTTGAATCCAGCTGCATACATTTTTATCCAAAGATGATAGTCTTCAACCCGTAAAAGTTGGGAATCAACGCTATAACCACCAACAGCATCATATGCGTCTTTACGAACCATTACTGGAGCATGATAAAATGGTGTTCCTTTAATAAAACTATTTATATCAGGGGACCCTTCTGGTTTCCTAAAGGTTTTAAAGTCGCCATGTTCGTCGAAAGCAATCATTGCAGTAGATACGAAGGCATATTCCGAATGTTCATCAAGAAATTCTACTTGAGTCTTAAATCTATCGGGCAATGCAATGTCATCACCATCCATACGGGCGACATAAGGCGTATTTACATACTTAAGACATTTATTCAATGTAGCATTAAGCCCCAAATTTGTTTCATTTACAAGTACTGTTATATTGTCGTATTTCTTTTGATATTCAGCAAGTATGTTTTGTGTTTTATCAACAGAGCCATCATCACATATGATGATTTGGAAATCATCATATGTCTGTGTATAAAGGGAGTCAAGCGCATTGCGTAACGTGGATTCGCAATTATATACCCCTATTATCACTGAAATTCTATGCGATTCATTATTCATCATTATTGGGAATTATTACAGCTGCCATACAATTATCCCATAGAAATCATTGAGATATAGTTTGATAGCATTTATCATGATTGTCAAAATAACGAGCTTCGTTTTGGGAACGCCTACAGCATTCTTGTCCACGAAGCATAATTGCAGTATACATCATTTTCTAAAAATGGATTCATCAACGGTTGGACATAAACTTTCGTCGTTCCGATACTTTAATATCTTGGCCGGATTACCCCCTACTATTGCATATGGAGGCACGTCTTTTGCAACTACCGCACCGGCTCCGATAATCGCGCCATCATGTATGGTCACCCCTGGCAGAATAATCACCCTACCACCAATCCAAACATCATTTCCTATGACTACTTTCTTCTGTGAGTCGAAACCCTGTTTGCACATTGGCTCATCAAGCCTTGAGTAGGCATGGTTCCTTGTATATATTATACATTCAGGCCCCATCATAACATTGTCTCCGATTATTACTTCTCCATGCAGACGGGCATTTATTCCTACGCCAGAATTATCACCAACTGACGTTAGAGACGTAATTGAGGCACCTCTCTCTATATTAACATTCCGTCCACAACTTATGATAAATTTGGATGCCGACCAGGTTCTTAACCATCGTCCCAATTTTCCACCTCTGCCATATGAGCATGGAAGATATATCGCTATATTAAAATATACTATAAGTCCGATATGTCTAGCGAGTATATTTAGAATCTTCATTGCAAAAGTTGTCGTAATTGTTTTTTAATTTTATCATTCGGACATTGGTATGCTCTCTTAGAGTTATCAGGCATTTTGTTAAGCCGTGACAAAATACTTTGCGCCATATCTCTGGGTTCGATAGCACACAATCTCCCATATCGTCCATCACACAATGCTTCTCGTATTGCTGGAATGTCTGTTGCGACTATATCACTTTCTAAAATTAAGGCCTCTCGTATTGTTACAGGATCTGCTTCTACATATGACGGTTGCACATATATATCACAGTTTAGTATGTACGGATATGGATTACTTTTAACACCGGTAAAAACACAGCAATCCGCAACATCTAATTCTTTCGAGAGTTCTATACATCGGTCCTTATCTCCACCATCACCAACAAACCACCACTTGAAATCAAGGCCAAAATCTTTTAGTCTTTTAGCCGCGTTGATTGCTAATAACTGTCCTTTTTCAGGAGAAACACGACCTACAGTACAAATATTAATTTGTCGACTATCCGAATTAAACGGATTGTTGATTTTCGACAAACGAATTATTCCAGCTTCATCAGTAAGGTTGTTTATAACCTGAATATGATTTAGCTTTGGGAAATGGCCATACAACATCTCCTTTGCAGCATTGCTAACTGTTATAAAGTTATCATAACAACAGAAATACCGGTAATCAATTTTCTTTTTAAGTCGTTGGCCATCATACGAACCATGATGATAGAATATAATCTTTTTGCCGGCATTGACTTTGTTAATAATATAGTGAGGTGAATATCCGTTTTGGCAATATGAAATCGCTATATCGTAGTTTATAATTGGGAATCTCCTGAATATTATAGTCGGATTATTCAAAGCCGAAAACATCCTGAACAATCCGTACCAGATAATTTCTGTTGTACTATTATTAGATGAAAAAGCTCCAGGATATAATTTCGCAGACACTACATTGACCTCTTCCGGTATTTTGTCAAACATGATTCCAGGAGGACGCCATAAGTACAAGTCCACTTTGTGACCTTCAGCAATTAAGAATTTTAAAAACTCAATCAAACTTTTCTCTATGCCACCAGCATCACTGCCAAACGACATTACAAGAATCTTCTTATCCTGACAAGTATTCGTCTTTGTGGTCATTTCAAATCAATGTTAATATTCGATACATTTTCGGGAAATGCAAGACAAGATAATAGTCAATTCGTCTTTTTAAATCTTGATTTACGACTAACGATTTGTTTTGTTGCAAAAACTTACGCTCGTCATTTACAAAATCATGACAAAAGCTTTCCATTTTATTCATGTAAATTTGTCTTAATGTAACTATGCTGTGTCTTAATGTCCATATTAAGGATTTAGCATACAACATCTCATTATGCTCTTTTGCCAACATGGTTATCCAATGAGCAGCTTTCACGTAGTCTATTTTCTTTAAATTGAAACCTGATGTGGTTGCTGAGCCAGGGCGTTTAATGTAATGGTATCCTATAAGAGCAATGACCGAAACATTCTCTATTTTCCCAAGTAATTCAAACATGAATAAGAGATCTTCACCTAATGCTAAATTTCTAAATCTCACCTGGTTAAGAGCTGTACGTCTGATTATTTTGTTACAAGGGCCATAGAACTGTATCTTTAAGGCTTCTGTCGTAAAAAAACCTTCCAGTATATATTCGGCGGGAAATATTCCGTTTTTTGTAAAAGGATATTGGCTTGTTGTTTTGTCGGGATTAACAAACAGTATATTACAACAAACCAAATCTACATTGTTGCATTCCGATGCAGATAATAAAGACTCTAAATAATTGGGAACCACATAGTCATCTCCATCAATAAAGGCAATCCAATCTCCCTTAGCAATATCTATTCCAATATTACGAGCAGATGAAACTCCTCCATTTGATTTATGAACAACCTTAATTCTGCAATCCAATCGGCTATATGAGTCACAAATCTCAGCGGAACCATCACTTGACCCGTCATCAATCAAAAGTAACTCAAAATCAGTATAAGTCTGAGCTAAAATCGAGTCTATACAAGAGGGCAGATACTTGCAAATATTGTATATAGGAACAATTATTGAAATTGAGACTTTCATATTATCCGAAAATTAACCTACTCAATCTGTCATTCATTAATATGAAATAGGACAACTTCTGTTTCCAATCTGCATTTCTTAAATTGATATTGTTTTTTAACCAATTCTTAATCTCTGCTTTTTCTTTCGGGTATACATCTGGACCAAGCTGTGCCATTCGCCTCAGAACATTCAATCGGCCTTTTATCCTTATTGTTTCTAAACAAGAATATAAGTCCGGAAATTTTTCAGAAATTATTTCAACAGAACGATCCTTTGCTTTAACTTCGTCAAATGATTTGACTGTAAAAGGGCTTGCTGTTACAGAGGCTTCATGCTTGACATAATTATACCCTATGACAGATATTGACCTCATTCGTGTTTCCTCTTTTATACATTCACATAAGAAAACCATATCTTCATTGTGACTATACTCTTCAGGAAACAAGATTCCGTCTATCGCGGTTTTACGAAAAACTTTATTCCAGACCGCTGTTTTCAACTTTGCGACTATATCGCTAATTATTTCCTCGGCAGCATATATTCTGTCAAAATCACAATCTATTGACAACAAATCACCTCCCGAAGTAATAGTATTTGCCCCAAAAGACACAATGTCAATATCAGGAGTAAAGGCATTTAATGCCATATTGTAAATGTCTTGCTGAAGATAGTCATCACTGTCTAAAAATGTGATGAAATCTCCAGAAGACATAACCAAACCCCTATTGCGAGCTTTGGATGCTCCCCCATTTGGCAAACTGCAAAATTTGAAGTTCAAGTGTTTTTCGACGTATTCTTTACAAATCTCCGCCGAGTTGTCAGTTGAACCGTCATCAACAATAACAACTTCAAGTGCAGGATACGTCTGACTAACGACTGATTCAAGACATCTGCGCAAATATTTTGAAGTGTTATATACCGGAATGATTACAGATAGTTTCGGCGTTCCATTCATAATTTAATCGCGTTCTTGATAAATTGTTTTGCCTTTTCTCTATTCTGTATCATGAATACTTCAGCATTATGGAAATCAGGTTTGGACAGATTTATCTCCTCTATATCAAGTCCAGTTTCATTACAAGTATCTATAGATCGAGATGACAAACCTGTATTCACAAGTATTGAAGATATTCTCGCATCTTTCTCTCCGTCAAGCACATAAAATGGCTTCTGATAAATTATAGAGAATGCTGTGCCATGGAATGAAGATGTCAAAACAAGACTTGCCTTGGATAAATATGAAAGGAACTCGCTCGGTCCGGCATCATAACGTTTCCCAAAAGCGTTGAACCAATCATTCTTATTATTGTACCTCAACACCATTACACGCAGATTAAGTTTATTGGATATTAGCCTGACAGCCTGTAACTGGGCCTTTGATGGCTCCAAAGCATATAGTAGAATATACGGAGACTCTTCTCTTATCTCTTGGTTTTCGATTTGCATCCAATCGCTCTTATCAAGAAGAAATGCGGGGTCTGCTATTACTTCCGGTCTTTGCCCGGTTAAGAATTCAACATTGTATGCGCTTTCCTCTTCTCTTACGCTAATCATGTCATAACTTTTCAGCAGATCTTGATAGATATCTACTCCATATCGCTCCCAATCAATTTTAAGAGGCCCGAAACTTGTTGCGAATGAAATCTTCTTGCAATCATTTGACACAAAATCAAGATAATAGGCTGTGGAGAAATCAGTAGTACGCACGTTCCATATCTGATCACTTCCACTTAAAAATATGTCAGCAACAGGTGGATGCTTTTTGAGTTCATCCGTACTATCATAACGAATAGTCAAAGGAATATGTCTTTTTATGAATTGCATGAATCTCCGTTTCCGACTTTTTAACTTGTGAATATATCTTAAAGCCAACAAATCTTTCAATATATTCTTGACATTAGAAAGAGGTCGAAATATTGAATATAGATTTTTTTGTGATTCTGTAAAAAGATCAATTATCCTGTAGTTACATTCCAATCCCATTTCTTTGCAGACCTCATTTACAAATCTACAAAGTGCGTATGTCTGCAACACCGAACCATGGTTCTGGGCACGGTGAAATGTAATATTTTTTATACTTATATTTTGAATTGTCGCTTTATTATCCACTGTTTTAATCTTAATAAATATCCTGGGGCCATTCTCGTTAAAATGATGTTGACTTTTGTAAAAAGTGAATTTCGCTTTTCGCTCATTACCTTATACAACAAGCCCCGAACCTTTGATTTCAATTGGTCACGGAGATATGGATTATCAATTTTTGATATTTCCATTCTACCCAAAACATTGAGATACTGCTTAACGAGGTACCTTTCTACTATACAAGCCAATAAGGGATAACTTGATTTATAAATCGGCAATATATTTTCATAGGCTTTTATCACTGATAGTTTACGAAATGAGTATGAAAAGTCGCTTGTCATGGAGCCTATTCGCTGTCGATAATGATACAATTGCGAGTCGGTTGCTATAGCATAATCAACAAATTCCGCGTATCTGACACAGAAATCAATGTCTTCACTTGAATAGAGAGTTTCATCAAACAGTGTCTTCTCTGCAAATTCAGACTTAAATAGTTTATTACATGCATAGCCCAAGACTGAATAATCCGTGAGTAACGCTTCCATCAACTCTTCCTTACCGAGTATTCTTGAAGTATTGACCTTATTCATTTCTTCTCCATGCTCTGAGAAATCTGGTTTTAGAGAACAAATGCTCAGATTGCAACCAGATTGCTCCATATTATGGATTAGTGTTTCAAACATCTCTGGCTCAACCCAATCATCCCCATCCACAAAACCGATATATTCGCCACGGGCATATTTGATTCCGATATTGCGCGCAGCACTAAGACCACCATTTTTTGTATGTATGACATGCACAACTTCAGGATACTTTTCCTCCAATTCGTCACAAATATCACCTGAGGAATCAGTTGAGCCATCATCTATTAACAATATTTCAATGTCTTGATAGGTCTGCCGTAATAAGGAATCAACACATTTCCTCAGAAATTTATCAATATTGTAAACCGGAACAATGATACTAATCATAATACACCTTTAAAAATTCACTTATATAAGGCAATCCTTTCCATGCCACAACCATCTGAAAGTAGAACCAAATTATATAAACAATTATAAAAAACAAAATAACAAAACCTCTGTTTTTATTGAAACAATTATATATCAGCCATGGCAGCACGTAGAGTGAATATATATTGAAATACCCTGGCATTCGACCAATGAGAATGCCATTAGTGAATGTTGACACAAACATAAAACAGGCTCCGACAAGACACATGTTAATTCCTAATACAATTGAGGGAGGAGCTGTCTTTTTCACATGATTGTAATTGAGAATCACAAGTAATATCGGAACAAACGAAAATAACAATCGAAGAACAGAAGAACCGTGACCTTCATCAAATAAAGTGCTGTATTCTTTTCCCATTATTCCCATAGCAGAACTCAATACAGAGTCTGAGAAATATGTTCCTATCAGTGTAGCAAGCACGATTAATATCATGCGACTGCCAAACAATTGCTTTGAGGATATTGCCAATACTATAGGTATGAGGAATATCGCAGAATTATGCACATAACTTAATACTAATATAATAGCTATATATTGTAGTTTCTTTTTTAATCCATTGGAATATAATAAATAAGAAAAATAGAATAAAATAGTGACTGCTAAAAACTGTCGAGTACCATTAAGACACCACGTAAATGAGGTTCCTGCTATGAAAAAGAATATTGAGAATGATAGATTTGGGCTATTTTTAACACATATTTTAGTAATACAATACAAATTTATCAACGCCAATAACAAAAACCATATATAGTGAGTGCATTGAAAAATAATTTTAATTGCGGTTGCTAAATAAATGAAGCCAATACCATTATTGTCATAACGGTCAAAGTCAATTTGTTGCCATTCATTTGGGAGTTCCTTAAATTGATATACGTATGCGTAAGTATCAAGGACATTATCACGGAATGTAAGTACAATAAGAAGAGGAATTAAAGTTATTAGGGCTATATGTGTTTCTGAGTTTATACATTGCTTGCTTTTAATTAATTTGTATTGGCGCTCATTCCCTTCCATCATCAAGGATTCAATCACCATACCAACTAAACTAATTAATAACAGACTCCAATAGATAGGCATCCCAATAAAAATTTCGTATTAATAACCAATGATTTTTTTCAATAAGCCCAACGAAAATTTTTTAACGGTAGACAATGGCGCGTACTTAAACGACAGAAGAAAATAATCCCAAATGCTGCCATAATCATGCTGCCGCAATTTTTTCAAGCACATTGAATATGCAATATTTACGGTTGAATCTACTGCAAACGATTTATATTTATCGCCAAATATGACGGGAAGGGCCTGAATATGAAGAATATTATGTTTTGCTTGATTCGACGATTTTGAGAAAGTCACGCCACCGATATGTCTCCTATAGACCGACATAATCTCTCCCGTACAATGAACCTTTCCCAATTCCGCCGCCGTCAACCAAAGAATAATATCTCCGCAAATAAACTTTTCGCAGTTTATCGCTCTCTTATAAAGATTCGAATCTAAAATTTCTTTTCTTATTATGACAGACGCAGTAGGAACTATCCATGTCTTCACTATTTCTTCATAATCATAATCTCTGTTCTCGAGAGGTGCAAACAGATGGTCAGCGACACTGCCGTCCTCCCAATGCTCTACGGCATTGTGGAAGCACATCGAATACTCCGGATTCGCCTCAAGAAAATCCACTTGCTTCTGCAGTTTCAGCGGGTCGGTCCAATAGTCGTCGCCCTCGCAATAAGCCAAGTATTTGGCTCCGGTGGCATCCAGAGCTTGTAACACCACCTGACCAAGCGACCCATCATGCTTCGAATAGAGATTTTCGGTTTCAAGTATAGGTTTGATGATGTGCGGATATTTTTCAGCGAACTCCCGTATAATATCAGCTGTACCATCAGTTGAAGCATCGTCGTGTACAACTGCCACAAACGGGAAATTAGTCCGCTGCATCACAAATCCCTCAAGAGTTGCGCGGATATACCGTTCATGATTATAAGTGATGCATTGGATAACAACGAGAGGTTTATTGTTTCCCATTTCCAATCAGCATATATATCGGTTCATTATTCCAAAGTTCATATATTCGGTCATCTACTTGAGTCAACACGATTTCGAATCTTGTAGATTATCTATTCATGAACTATATAGCGTATTTTACCGCCATCATATTCTATAACATCAACATACTTTAATGTAAATATTATTTCCCCATCAAAGTCAGTTTGTAACTTATTAAATACAAAATCTATTTCATCCTTGAAGTTACTATTCCTTTTATTAGGGACAACAAGAAAATCTGCATAACCATTCTTTTTCTGACGAAACTGGAAAGAACAGACTGCTTGTGGATGATGGTCAAAAATTTCATTGAAGCCAACACCATCGATGTTTAATCCAGAACGTGTAGTAAGGAAATCTGATGTTCTTCCCCTAACCGGCGCAATTATGGGGAATGGCAGACCACATCGGCAATTACCTTTTATATAGTGGGTCCTATCCCCATGATTATATCTCACAAATGGGAATACACGATTCCTGAAATCAGTAATTATAGTAGTCCCCGTTTCTCCGTCTTCTACTACGTTCATATTGTCATCAACAAGTTCAATAGCCAATAAATCGCTTAAAACATGCAGATGATGTTCCGAGCCACTTTCACAACATTCCACGGCCATTGGTCCCATTTCATTAGAACCATAGAAATCAAATACTTTAATCCCTAAGGCCGCTTTTATTTTTTCTCTTAACACATTGGTGACTGGGGTCGCGCACAGGTCTGCGAAAACGATATTATTGGGAAATTTAATATTATGTTTTATGCAATAATCAGCCAACATGTCCATACCTCCGGCATAGGCATATATTTTTGCCAAAGGTGATTTAGAAACTTCAGCAATAAATTTATCAACATCCTTTGCAAAACTTGAATACGGGCTTAAATAAAAGAAATTCTTTGGCCAAAATGCAACTTGCTTGCTCCGCAGTCTCTCACCGGTATGCCAAAACTGCGCTCTTGTAATATTGGCTTCGTCTAACCCCCAGATTGGAGTGTAACAATCTGGATTTCCACACTCACGCCCAAGGTGCCATCCGTAAAAACGCCAAAATGGCGCTTGCCAAAAATGGCGTCTATCACGAAAGACTCGTAATGGATTACCGGTAGAGCCTCCGGTATTAGCAGAAAAGCCAAATCTTTCAATGAACTCTTTGACTTCGAAGTCACTGGAATTATCAGCGACCATTTGTTTTGTCACAATGGGAACTTTCTGCCAATCCTCCTCTGACTTAATGCCATAAGGATTTACACCCGCGTCATCGTATAATTTCTTATAGAACGTTGTATTCTCATAAGCATATATAAGAGTTTCAACTCTTTTCCGGAAATTATATTCCTTTAATTCTTCAGGAGTCCATATCTCATGCTTTATCAATTCAAGATAATACTCCCAGTTTTCCGGCCATAAATCTTGCGTCCTTTCTATAAAAATCCTATTTTTTTCTAATGCTGTAAATGTACTCATAATAAATAACTTTATTATCGTGGCTAATTTTGGTTAAAATACTCGTCCATCAAAGCGAATAATTCGCTCTTTTTGCCAATCTGTTTGTTAGATTGTATAATTGACCAATCTCCATTTTCATTGGCTTCGACCATAAGCCAACCTTTATCACTATATGCGATATCCCATGAGATTAGAGTCGTTCCTTCTATTTGGGTTGCCATACCTTTTATCAAAGCTAAGGCTTCATTCCACTCCGGTAATTGAAAACCCACAATCGGCACCTTCGAATCCGGATGAATATTAAAATGTTGCCCTTTATAATTTATTGCATCTGTCTGTACAAAACCATATCGAGGGTCAACACTTGCATATATGCCTCCAGAACCTGCATTATCCATGACTGCATTTCCAACCCCAATACGCCAGGTAACCCCTATGATATGCACTTTACCATTGACATAGAAAGTAACGACTCTACAGGAATTAATACAGGCTGAATGCATTCTGGCAACTTCTTCCCCTTGAGCGATTAGTTCTTCAGCTACAAATGGTCCATGTGCCAATAAGTCAGAGAAAACCCTTTGTGAACTATCGTTTGTTGCAGTATAGATTTTTATTCCATGACCTGAATGTTCGTTGAACGGTTTGTATATAAAGCGATTATGTTTTGCCACGAAGTTTGCAAACACATCAAAATCATCATTTCGAAAGCATCCGACAACATCTCTCTTAAAGAACTCTTTATATTCCTTATAGCAAGCGTATTTGTCAGTCATCAGATGCGAAATGTGAGGAGCATTCAAAATGTCACAATAATAATATCTTAATTTATCTGCTACAAACGACTTTCTACAGTATAGACTTTTATTGATAAATCCATATATCCAATAGTCCTGAAAACTGATACCCATGCGATGCAAACAATAAATCATATCGCGAGAGACCTGACTATATTTCAGTCCCGCCCATTGGTCCTTATATGTTTCTAACTGGGCATTTATAAACTTTTCTCCTCTTATGTAATATTCCCTGTCAAATACTTTATAATAAAATACATATAGCCTTTTACCCAATTCACATTTATCCGCAAGAAAGCATAATGCTTTCTCCAAATACGTATGCCGTTTCCAGCGCGCGATTTTTGATGAAATACCAAAATACCTGTCCATAGGGATATTCTTTTGAATTTACTTGAAATCCTTTTCAGTTCCCCACAGTTTAGCAAATCGTTGAAGCATACGTTCCTCTTTGAACCACAGACAGTAATCGTGCCATGAATAATGCGGAACATATCCTAATTCATTTTTAGTTTTGCTTATATCAAGTACGAACTGCCTGGAGGCAGGTAATTTAGGTTCATACGTTATAGGAGATTTGTTACCTTTTGGACTAAATACATCGACAATCCCTCTTATTCTTTCTTCAAGGGTAGAACCGCCACTGCCTATATTATATATTCCTCCATCAAGATTAGACATTACACACTTTTCTACGATTTGCAAAAAATCCGGCATTGCGCATGTCTCCAACAGGCGATTGGGATCTCCCCAGATAGCAATAGGCTTCCCTTCTTCGGCCCATTTCATCATTAAGCGATCGGAAACCATGACTTTTTCACCATCCCTATAAGTATAAGGATTAGGATGATAGGTATAGACTCTTGATAGTCTAAGCACAAAGGCTTTCACCCCATAAACGGCCTTATAATGAAGGATTGTATCTACGGCAGCCATTTTTGAAATGACATACATCGCATGGTCTCCTGTCATTGGCGCCCGTCTTTCCGCATCAGCTGAAATAGGCGTTTTGGAGCCAAACAAATAGCTTATATCAAATAATGATTCCGGGAAGATAATTTTGGGAATATGATTTTTCCTCATAAATTCAAGTACATTATATGTACCTTTTACAATAGAATCAATGTATAGAGTAGCGTCATATCCCTTCATGGATGCAGGCAAAGCACCTGCAAAATCTGCGACAACATCAATTTTATATTTAAGAAGTTTATCAAAATCTTCAGGTTTTGTGATATCTACAGAATAATAAGGGATATCATAATCTGCAAAGAAACCATTATCACTTTTCCTATGGCCGACTGCTATTACATTATATCCAATCTTATGAAAATGAAGTGTTATATAAGCGCCCAGAGTTCCAGTCGCGCCTAATACTAAAATAGTTTTCATTTTAAACACTGATTTTTTTTGTTGAACAATATATTAGATAGCCGTCCCGGTTGTAATTAGAAGTGGAGTTTGTCAAAGCGTCATTCACTCTGATTCGCTCAATCATCCACCCTTTTTTTTCGCAATCAAAATAAGGAAGCAATCGGCTTGTATAAGCTGACAGAAAATAAACACCTGCATACGCTTTATGTGTAATTGGGAACGGTTTATATTCGTCAAGAGCCACAAGTATCATTTGTTTCAGGTAGTCACAGTCTGTTGAAAGAGCCACAAGACTGTTGGAAATATAGTCTCCTCCACCTCGCGGATTAATTTCAATAAGATATATATTATCATCCTTAATTTTGATTTCAGTATGAGCCGCGCCATTGGTAAAACCAACAGAATTAAGAATCTTAGAGACTATCTTTTTTACCTGATTTACAACTCTATTTGCAAGCGCGGCAGGTTGATGGTGCTCAAGTTCCACAAAATGTGGAGCCCCAGTAGTTATTTTTTCAGTAATCTGAATTACCTCATGAGCGCCATGATAAGAAAGTGATTCTACTGAATATTCTTTCCCCGTTATATATTCTTCAGCCATAAATACAGAATCCTTAAGTTCTTCATCAACTTCTATGCTATCATTTTCCGTTGATAAATAATTCACTCCACGTTTCGCAGACCCTCTTATCGGCTTAATTACACACGGTCTTATACCGAAAGCCTTTATTTGTTCTAAATTACCGTAAGCAAAATTTACTGGAGTCAATCCTTGTATTCCATTTGTTTTTTCCCTGACCCATTTCTTATTTTGTATATTTAAAAAGATGTTATACGGAACACCTGTCAGGTTTAATTTTTCAGCCACATATGATGCTACCTTGGCTGTTTTCTCAGACGCATTGGATAGGACACCTTCAACACCTATTTCTTTACACCGCTGTACAATTTCATCCATCTCAAAGATTGAAACAGGAACAAAATAATCCACAAGATCTTTACAAACGGCCCCTTTTTCATATGCAAAACAATAAGTTTCAATCCCCATTTCTTTCGCCTTCCGGCACAATGGCAATTGACCTGTAGAAGCCCCAATGATTGCGATTTTACGAGACATAATGATATTCGGGATTATACTTAATTAATGGGGATAAGAAACTGTTTTATAAACTTATCAATCATCATTTATATGAGTTTAATCTTAACATGATTAGCGATTTTTTTACTCATTGTATCCATAGTCCGCACATCAGGGAAACGCATAAATACGATACCAAGAGCTTTACCGGCCCCATCAAATGCTTCTACGATGTCTCCTGCGCTGTAATAATGCACCTTTCGATATATGAATGGTTCTATCTCGCTGGAATATTCCGCTCCCGAGTATATGCCGTCCTCGTGACTATGGAGGACGTAAGTCATGAAACATTCTTTGGGTTCAACAGGACTCAGGTTGGCGGGTTCGCCCATGGCCGCCGCTATATTGGCTTTTATCAAATCCACTCCGAAGGCATCCGATAACTGAATCGGAATCATGTTGCCGCCGGCGCGTGGACCTACTTCAAGGAAATAAGGAATATCGTTCTTGTCTATCAGAATTTCTATGTTAAGTTCTCCTTGTTTTATATCAAGTTTCTTTATAAGACGCTGAAGCTCATTATGCAGCCTTTCAGATTGTCGGTGATTCAAGCCATTAGGTTTTTTTTCCCCAATGGGAATTAGGCTACTTCCATTGTCTTCTCTCAGACAGCCCATGTCACCAAATAAAATAATTTTGCCTTTTTCAACAAATATGTCACCGCCTATCACATCGGGGAAACCTCTTTCTATAAATTCCTCTGCTATCAGAATTTGATTTCTTGAGTAACCGCAAGCGCTTTCAATGGCTTCTTTCAATCCGTTCAAATCCTTGAGAAATGTAACACCTTTTGAACCGGATGAATCGGTGGGCTTAATTACAATCGGGAATTGTAATTCCGTTATTCCTTTCTTTACTTCTTCTAAAGCGGTATCGGGTGAAAATATATATGTCCTGGGGCATGGAAATCCGTTTTCTTGAAGGAATTTGCGAAACTTATGTTTGACACCAAGTGTTTCAACTGATTTTGCCGGATTAGTCGGTAACCCGAGCCTTTCTGCAACTATGGCAGCCGGAAGAGCAGCCGGGTCGGAAGCATAAGGCAGTATTCCGGAGACTCCTTCCTTTTCAGCGATTCGATATACGGCTTCTACATCTGTAGTGCTCTCCGGATACCATTTGTCAGCCACATATTGGCCGGGATTATCGGGAAGGTAATCTATTAGAACCGTATAATATCCCATGTCCTTGGCGGCCTGTATTGCAGGAACCTGTTGAGGCGAACCTCCGAGCATCAAAATTTTTTTCATAGAATGATAATGTCAAGGACCCGCTCAATATCTTCATCAGATAGATTGTGGTGCATTGGCAGGCACAGCACCGTTTCCGCCAGCTTATACGCTTCCGGGAGGTTCTCTCGTGTGGCCGACGGGAGACCGCGGTAGGTGGAAAATTCGCTGATAAGAGGATAGAAATAGCGGCGGCCGAGGACATTCGCCTCTTTCATTTCGAAATAGAGCTGGTCGCGGGTCTTGCCGAATTTCTCCGCGTCAACGAATATAGGGAAATACGAGTAATTGTGGCGGACTCCAGGCATATCGTCGAAGAATGTTATGCCTTCCACATCGCGTAGCGCCTGTCTGTATTTGTTCGCCACTTTCTGGCGCGCGGCAATCGCAGCGTCCACCTGACGCAGGTTGAGGATACCGTATGCGGCTCGAATCTCATCCATTTTGGAGTTGATGCCGGGCGCCACTACGGTCGTTTCATCGGCGAATCCGAAATTCTTCAGATAGTCAATGCGTCTTTTGGTCTGTTCGTCGTGCATCACCAGGGCACCCCCCTCTATGGTGTTGTAGACTTTCGTGGCGTGAAAGGAGAGCGTGGACATATCGCCGGAGTTCAATATGGATTCGCCGTCGACTTCCACTCCAAATGCGTGAGCCGCATCGTATATCACTTTCAGGCCATATTTGTCGGCTATGTCCCGGATGGCCCTGGTGTCGCATGGCTTGCCGTAGCAATGCACGGGCATTATGGCTGTCGTCTTCGGCGTTATGGCCGCTTCTATCCTGTCCGGGTCAAGTCCGCAGTTCGACGGGTCTACATCGACAAACACCGGTCTGATGCCGTTCCACCAGAGCGAGTGGGTTGTCGCCACGAAACTGTAGGGCGTGGTAATCACTTCGCCGGTGATGCGCAAAGCCTGCAAGGCCGTGATTAACGGCAGGGTGCCGTTGGTGAACAGGCTGACATACGGAACCCGCAGATATTCGGCCAGTTCCTTTTCAAGCTGACGGTGGAACCGACCGTTGTTCGTTATCCACTTGCTATCCCAAATCCGCCTGAGCATTTCATTGAACTCGTCAAGAGAGGGAAGCAGCGGAGAGGTGACTGTAATGTTATTCATGGAAAATATGTCAGTGGACGCACAGGTGACGGATGGCTTCGGTTACTTCCTTATGTTCCTTAGGAGCTGTAATTCCTTCAGTTTAAGGATATATGCACCTCCGAGATAAATCACTATGCCGGCCGAAACCGAGACCGTGAGGCTAACTATGCCATTGCCGAGCATAGTCGACAATATCTTGCAGACAGCGAACATAGCGCACGAAAGGAGCAGGGAGGGCATGATGTCACCCATCTGTTTCATGAATCCGAGGTTCAGGAGTTTACCAGTATAATAAGTATTGATAATCAGACATAGCACTGAACTCACTATGCCGCCATAGCACATGGCTTCCAGCCCCATCGGCACTGTAATGCACAGCATGGCGACACCGATTACCTTCTTTATTACTTCGAGGCGGAAGAATAAGTCGCTACGCCCCTTGACCTGAAGCAGGTTCAGATTTATGGCATGGATGGGATACCACATACCGCAAAAAACTATTATCTGCAGCAGTGTCGCCGCGTAGAGCCATACTTCGGTATAGAGTACATTTATCAACGGATATGACACACTGCCTACGCCCAGACACAGAGGAAAAATGACAAATGCACTGACCTGCAACATCTTGCGGTATGAGGAGCGAAGAATGTCGTCATTGTCCTGCAGCTTGCACAGAGCGGGGAATGTGACTGATTGAAGCACGTTGGTAGGCGTTATCGAAGTCATGCTCGAAAGTCCGCGCGCACGATTGTAATACGCCAGGTCCGCGTGCGGAAAGAACTTGCCTATAATCACCGAATACATATTGTTGTAAACAGTGTTAAGCAATCCGGAGGCAAGCAGCTTGGAGCCGAAGCTGAAAAACTCCTTTAACGAGACCCAAGAGAACCTCCAGGTGGGACGCCATGAGGAAACATACCATATACAGCCGGTGTTGACTATACATGACACGAGAGATTGGGCCACCAAAGCCCACACCTGGAAGCCTCTGTAGGCCATAAACATTCCGACGCATCCGGAAATGACGAGTGAGGAGACGTTGTATTTGGTAAGGGACTTGAAATCCATTCTCGCCGTTATGAGAGTACGGTGTACCCCCGCCGTCGAACCTATCACAAGCGAGAGGGAAGAGACTCTGAGTATAGGCTTCAGCTCCGGCAGGTTATAGAAATCAGCGACATACGGAGCTATAAAAAACAGAATCAGGTAAGAGACAATGGATATGACCAGATTGAAATAGAACACCGTGCAACAATCCACATGGGTCCTGTCGTTTTTTCTCATCAATGCGGTAGGGAATCCGGAATTGATGAACGAGTCCGCCACTGCCAGGAAAATCGACAGCATGGCTATGGCCGCGAATTGTTCCGGCATGATGAGACGTGCCAGGACAATGCCAATCACCAGCTGAATGGCATGTGTGCTGCCTATTTCAAGTATGCGCCAGAGGACGCCGTTGAATGTCTGTCGTTTTAGAGACGGTTCGGCCATGCTCTTCTGCCGATTCTGTCAGTCAGAATACATTTTATTGTAATAAGTCAGGTAGTCGCCCGAAGTGACGTCGTTTAGCCAGCTTTCGTTGTCCAAGTACCACCTGACCGTCTTTTCGAGACCCTCTTCGAATTGCAAGGACGGCTCCCAGCCTAATTCCTTCTGCAGTTTCGTGGAATCGATGGCGTAACGGGAATCGTGCCCCGCCCTGTCCTTGACAAATCTTATAAGGTCCGAATCTTCATCCTCCGCCCTGCCGAGCAACCGGTCTACAGTCTTGATAAGGACCTTTATCAGGTCTATGTTTTTCCACTCGTTGAAACCGCCGATGTTATAGGTGTCGGCTACCTTTCCTTTGTGAAAAATCAGGTCGATGGCACGGGCATGGTCCTCTACAAAGAGCCAGTCCCGGACATTCTCGCCTGTCCCGTATACCGGCAATGGTCTCCTGTTGCGGATGTTATTGATGAACAGCGGGATGAGCTTTTCGGGAAACTGATATGGACCATAATTGTTAGAACAATTAGTGACTATTACAGGCATCCCGTAGGTGTCATGATATGCTCTGACAAAGTGGTCGCTCGAAGCCTTTGACGCGCTGTAGGGTGAATGGGGATTATACTTTGTCGTCTCCACGAAAAAGTCCTCGCCATAGGCCTCATGATGTCTGCCGCTTGATGCTTTTGTGGAAAATGGGGCGGCAATCCCTTCCGGATGAGTCAGCCGGAGGGCTCCATATACCTCGTCTGTAGAGATATGGTAGAATAACTTGCCTTCGTATTTTTCCGGCAATGACTCCCAGTATTCTCTCGCTGCCTGCAGCAGCGAGAGTGTCCCCATCACATTGGTACGCGCAAACGTAAACGGGTCTTTAATGGAACGGTCTACATGGCTCTCCGCCGCAAGATGTATTATACCGTCTATTCTGCACTCGCGGATGATGTGCTTCAGCTTCTCGAAATCTGCGACATCAGCCTTGACAAAGGTATAATTCGGACGCAGTTCTATATCTTTCAGATTCGCAAGATTGCCGGCGTATGTCAGTTTGTCCAGATTATATATATGATAATCCGGATATTTAGTGACAAACAGCCTTACTACATGTGAGCCTATGAAGCCCGCGCCACCGGTTATGAGTATATTACGGTTATGCTCCATTCTTTCTGATGCGTTGGGAATTTACCTCTTCGATTACTTGCAGGAGATACTGCCCGTATTGATTTTTCAGCATAGGTAGAGCCAACTCCCGCATCTTATCTTCTGTAATCCATCCCTGACGATACGCTATGCCTTCGAGACAAGCCACCTTAAGGCCTTGCCTGTTTTCAATCGTTTCAATGTAGTTGGATGCCTGCGCCAAGGATTCATGTGTACCGGTATCAAGCCATACAAAGCCCCTGCCCAGCAATTGGATATTGAGTTTTCCCTCATTCAGGTATTCCTGGTTGAGCGTCGTTATCTCGAGTTCGCCTCGTTCCGATGGCTTTATACGAGTCGCTTTATGGACAACGGAATTCGGATAAAAATACAATCCCACTACCGCATAATTCGATTTCGGATGTTCGGGTTTCTCTTCTATAGAGATACACCTACCGTAGGTGTCGAATTCAGCCACACCATATCTCTCCGGGTCTTTGACCCAATATCCGAACACAGTCGCTTTGTCGTTGTTCTCGGCGTCATGTATGGCGGTCTTAAGTTTAGGTATAAAATAACTGCCATGAAATATGTTGTCTCCGAGAATCATGCAGGCGGCATCATCTCCTATAAATTCCTCACCTATAATGAATGCCTGAGCCAAGCCATCAGGCGACGGCTGTACCTTGTATGAAAACTTAACGCCGAAATCCCTTCCATCCCCCAGTATTGACTCGAACATCGGCAAATCCCGAGGCGTGGATATGATAAGAATATCCCTGATACCCGCCAACATAAGCGTCGATATGGGGTAATAAATCATAGGCTTATCATATATGGGCAACATCTGCTTACTGACTCCCTTTGTAATGGGATATAAACGAGTACCTGACCCCCCTGCCAGTACAATTCCTTTCATATCAAAGATTACTTGTTATCAACGAAAATTCACCCTAACTCTCTAATAAAGTGGCCCCGAAATGTCGGGCTGATTCAGATTTTCTCGACGTCCTGAGGGTGGATGTGGACCGTCGCTCCACCAAGCAGGGACAGGCTTACCAACAATGTGTGAGTGCCGTCAGAGTTCTCCCTTATCTCCCCCTCAAGACCCCGTAGACCGCCCCGGACGACCCGCACGCAGTCATGTACCCGGAACGCCGTCGGCACAAACGATACAGGGCTCTCCGAGTGGCCGAGCATGAATCGCAGCTTTGCAATTTCAGAATCCCTGATGACGGCCACGGGACGGTTCAGTCCATCCCTGCCGGCTGAACGGTTCACGAGGAAGCGGCAGATGTAGGGGAGGGTGACTATGCGGCGGCGCTCACGCTCGCTGCATCTCACGAAAACCATGGAGGGGATGACAACACGCTCTATCTTCTTGCGTCTTCCGTTGGCCCATACGCGCAGCTCGCTCTGGGTGGCAACGTATGTATCTATGCCTGCCTGACGGAGTTTCTCCGAAACGGATTTCTCATGACGTGGGTTGACGATAGCGACAAACCACTTGGCCTCCGGCACGCCTACGGCGTCGTCAACGCCCGTAGGCACTGTCGCTGAACCTATCTCTGAATTATTGGCCGAAGTCATCAAAGACTTTTTTCAATACACTCTTGCTTAGAGAGACTTAATTTGGGCGCAAAGTTACGAATTATTTCGGATATACCGGTTATATGTGCCTCCTTTTTTAATTCGCAAGCCGGTTCATGCTATGGGTTCGCGCTGACTTGTTTAGGGAATTGGCGTTGCTTAAATTATTAAATATCAATAATTCAGTCAAATGCCCGACATCCAAGACTCTAAGCAAGAGTGTATTGAAAAAA
>ERZ860264.10-NODE-10-length-153460-cov-6.823226_pt1 | contig 153460 bp, 148 predicted proteins | sample MGYA00509980_ERZ860264 | MGnify/ENA primary metagenome ERZ860264 (study PRJEB30046, sample SAMN00715212) | human gut metagenome | study: EMG produced TPA metagenomics assembly of the A metagenome-wide association study of gut microbiota in type 2... | reverse complement strand
ACTTCTTGGAATATGGAACAATTCTTAGTTTTCTTTTTAAATCATAAATAGCTGACTAGTAACGATATAAAATAAGCTTCCACCCAAGTGAAAGCCTATAAGGAATTATTCTATATTTATCCTAAAATTATTAAATCCTATTGACTCAGCATACTTAGCTCCCCATTTTACAAGAGATTCTAAGATAGGAATAAGCTCCTGTCCCTTCTCAGTAAGAGAGTACTCCACCTTAGGAGGTACAACAGGGTACACCTTTCTATTGATAAGCTCATCTTCTTCTAGCTCCCTCAACTGTCTAGTCAGCATTCTTTCATTGATACTGGGAATAAATCTTTTCAAATCACTGTGTCTAGCCACCTTATTTGTATTTATATAGTAAAGGATAATAGGTTTCCATTTTCCCCCTATAATATCTAAAGTCAATTCAAAATAGCAATTATACTGTTTCTCTCTATTCATTTTATCACCCTCTTTGGTATATTTTACCTTTTATGCTCAAAAAAGTAAAGTACAGACAAAAATGTCTGTACTTTACAAAAGGTGTAGTAGAGACTTATAATAAAAATATACAAAAGAAATTTAGGAGGGGAACTATGAAAAAAGTATTAATAGTTGGAGGAGTAGCTGGAGGAGCTTCAGCAGCTGCTAGATTGAGAAGATTAGATGAAAGTTTAGAGATAGTTATATTTGAAAAAGGGGAATATGTTTCTTTTGCTAACTGTGGACTACCTTATCATATAGGAGGAGTTATTGAAAATAGAGAGAGCCTACTTGTACAAACTCCTGAAAAATTAAAAGCTAGATTCAACCTTGATGTAAGAGTAAACAGTGAGGTAACAGAGGTTAATACAGGGGAAAAATCTGTAAAGGTAAGAACAAAAACTGGAGAGGAGTATAGTGAAAACTATGATTATCTAGTTCTTGCTCCAGGGGCTAAGCCACTATTACCACCTATCAAAGGGATAGACAGTAAGAAGATTTTTACTCTTAGAAATATGAATGATATGGACAAGATAAAAAAAGAGTTGGAGTTAGATAGAGTAAAAAGAGCAGTAGTAGTAGGTGGAGGCTATGTAGGAGTAGAAACAGCAGAGAACCTAACTCACTTAGGAGTAGAAACTACTCTTATAGAGGCAGCTCCAAATATTTTAGCTCCTTTTGATGGAGAGATGACTAATATCTTAGAGTATGAGATGACTACTAATGGAATAAACTTGATGACTAATGAAAAAGTAGTGGAGTTTAAAGAGAGAGAAGAGGGAGTAGAAGTAGTACTAGAGAGTGGAAAATCAGTGGTAGCTGATATGATAGTTCTATCTATTGGAGTTACTCCAGATACTAAATTTTTAGTAAATTCAGGAATAGAATTAGGAGCAAGAGGACATATCTTAGTAAACGATAGATTGGAAACTAATGCTTCAGGAGTTTATGCCCTAGGAGATGCCATCTTAGTAGAGAACTTTATTACTAGAGAGGAAAGCTCTATTGCTCTAGCTGGACCAGCTAATAGACAGGGAAGAATAGTAGCAGGAAATATAGCCGGTAGAGATGAGAAATACAATGGAAGTTTAGGTACAGCAATAATAAAGGTATTTGGACTAACAGGGGCTTCAACAGGATTAAATGAGAGAACAGTGAAAAATTTAGGTGCTTCTTATGAAAAAATCTATCTACACCCTAATGACCACGCTAATTACTATCCAGGGGCTACTCCTATCAGTATCAAGGTTATATATGAGAAGGAGAACAGAGAGATTTTAGGAGCTCAAGCAATTGGAGTAAAGGGAGTAGATAAATTTATAGATGTAATAGCTACAACTATAAAGTTTGGTGGAAAGATAGAGGATTTAGCAGAGTTAGACTTAGCTTATGCTCCACCATTCTCTTCAGCAAAATCTCCAGCTAATATGGCAGGATTTATTGGATTAAATATAGAAGAGGGATTAGTAGAGCAGATATTTATGGAGGATTTAGCTAATTACAATAGGGATACACAGATTATCTTAGATACTAGAGAGGAGATAGAGCTAGTTACAGGGGTAATTGAAGGTAGTATCAATATTCCTCTTAGCCAGCTTAGAAAGAGAGTAGGAGAGTTACCTAAGGATAAGGAGATTTTAGCTTACTGTGCTGTTGGACTTAGAGGATATATTGCAGCTAGATTTTTATCACAAAATGGATACAAGGTAAAGAATATAGCTGGAGGAATCAAATCTAAAATAAAAGAGTTACACTTTGTAGAGAAAAAAGTAGAGGTAGAAACTCCAAAAGTTAATGTAGAGATTGATAAGAGTGAGTATTTAGATTTATCTGGACTATCTTGCCCTGGACCATTAGTAAAAATTAAAGAGAATATGGACAGCTTAAAAGATGGAGAAGTATTGAAGGTAAAGGTATCAGACCCTGGTTTTTATAATGATATTCAAAGCTGGAGCAAGGTAACAAAAAATACACTGCTATCTCTTGAGAAAAAAGATGGAAACATATTTGCTACATTACAAAAGGGAGATAGTACCAATCTTGATATCGAAAAAAAAAAGACAATAGAGTAATAGAAACTAATGAGGGAGTTACTATTGTAGTTTTCAGTGGAGATTTAGACAAGGCAATAGCAGCATTTATAATAGCTAATGGGGCTTTGGCTATGGGTAAAAAAGTAACAATGTTCTTTACATTCTGGGGACTATCTATCTTGAAAAAAGAGAATCTAGGTAAAAAATCATTTATAGAGAAGATGTTTGCTATGATGTTACCTAAGAATAGTGAAAAACTTCCAGTGTCAAAGATGAATTTCTTAGGAATAGGGGCAAAACTTATAAGATGGACAATGAAGAAGAAAAATATAATGTCTTTAGAGGAGCTTATGAGAAAGAGCATAGAATCTGGAGTTAATATTACAGCTTGTACTATGTCTATGGAAGTTATGGGAATAACACAGGAAGAGTTAATAGATGGAATAGGTTATGGAGGAGTGGGACAATATTTAGGAGCTACTGAAAACTCAAATACTAATCTATTTATCTAAAGATAAGTGGGGAGGAAAATGACAAAAGTATTTTATATAATTGCTATCCTATCTTTGATTATTTCTTTGAAGATACCACTTCTCATATTTGAATCCACAGCCTTAGGTTACAGTTTTTCTATGTTACGTCTAGGACTTAATATAGTTGGAATCCCTGTGATTGCCTTTATCATAAGTGTATTTTTAAAAGAGAAGGACAAAGAGGAGATATACTCTCTTGCTCAAGAGAGGGAGTAATTTCTTTCTTACTAAAATTTTAGTAGTATGGAATTTTTAAATTAAAATCCTAAAATAAAAATATTTAATATAAAAGAAAAAAGGTAACTACTCAGCCAGCAAATTAATTTAAGAAAATTCAAAGAATTGTATAATTCTTATTCAACTTCTTGAAATATAGAGCAATTCTTAGTTTTCTTTTTAAATAAAAAATAGCTGAGTAGTTATCCACTTACTTTGTCCTAACTTAAATTTAATAAACTAGGCACTTTTTGAGTTTCTTAGCAAGTTATTTGAATAGTTATAGAGTATCTAATATCTCTCTACCAATATCAGTTCTAAAATACTCTCTATACCCCTCTATTCCCTCTTTATTTTTTTCAAATATATTTATTATCAAATCAGCTTCTATCAATATTTGATGAGAGAGATTATTCAAATCTAAATAATTATGATGATTTTCTATTAAAAAATATATCTCTTTTTCCTCTTTAGGAGATATCTCATATTTTTTAGAGAAATTTGATAAAATCATTTTTACTTCAATAAGTTGATTTTCTAAAGAGGGATTTACCCCCTTATCCTTACAAGATTTAATTCCTATATCATGGAGAATAGCTGCTATCTCCAACAGCTCTAAGGCTTTTTTATCTAAGCCCAATTTTTCAGCAAAGAGCTTAGCTAAAGAGTGAACTTTTAAAATATGTTGAGTTCTTCTAATATGACCATTTTCAAATTTCAAAGCTTCTATTAAAATCTCATTAACTCTACTCATTATTTACTACCTCAATTTTGAATATAAGTATTGTATCAGCATCTGGACAAGCAAATCTGTAATCTCCACTTTTACTTTTTGGTATATCTCCCCCATAACGCAATATATCTATATATGGAAATCCAGAGTGAAAAGCCATAGGACAGAGTCTACCTCTATCCTCGTCAAAATCAAAGGTATCTCCTATTTTATGCCCTCTATGACATCCACATTTTCCTACTCTATCTACAATTGTCAATTTAATTTTTGGTTTTTTCATACAAGTCCCCCCATCTATTTTAATAAGTTTAATAAATAGTTAAATACCTCATCACTATCTTTTTTAAAACATTTTTCTCCTAAATAATCAAAATCACTGTATACCCCTATCCGATTTAGCGGGTTGGATACAGGAGTTTCTGACACTCCCTTTCTCAGTAATTCTATTTTAGGAAGAGTGCTATTTTTACAACCTTCAATAATTACTATATCCATATCTGACATAATTTCAATCATATCTTCAAGAGATTTGTTATCCTTTTCTACTAAAAGCCATTTATTTTTAGAAAAGACAATACTTTTTTTTGCTCCACTATTAAAATGTTGGAAATTATCTTCCAAATAATTTGTAGTCTCAAAATCATGTCCATCATGTTTAATAGTTCCAACTTTAAAGTTATGTGCTGTAAAAAACTTTACAAGCTTATTTACAAAAGTAGTTTTACCAGTGTTTTTATATCCACAAATCTGCAAAATAAAAGGTTTTATAGCTCCCATATTACTACCTCATCTCCACTTTTTACTCCATTACTTCCGCTAGGAATCTCAACTAACACATTACAACCTTTCATACTTCCAAGAGCATAGGAGCTATGAAGACCATCAGGTATCTCTATTTTGCCATTACAAAACTTTCCTCTTACAAATCTTCTTTTATCTCCACCTTTAGAAAAATCAGATAGAAGAGCTCCACTATTTCTCTTTAAAGGGAGTAAAGAGTCTTTTTGTAAAAATCCCAATAGAGTTCTTCCTAAAATTTCAAAAGTTACACAAGCAGCAAATGGATTTCCAGAAAGAGATAGAACAGGACAACTATCTATTAGAGAAAATAAAGCAGGAGTACCAGGCTTTAAATTCACTCTCCAAAATATCTTTTCTCCACCAGCTAAATCAATAGCTTCATGGAATATATCCTTTTCTCCAACAGAGACTCCACCAGTAGTAATTATTACATCTACCTTAGAGGCTAGCTCTTTTAATCTTTGTGTAAGAAGCATACCATTGCTATCAAAGATTTTTCCCTCTTTTAAAGATTCCCAAGGATTAGAAATCTCATCTCCAGTGATAATGAGAGCTATTTTGATTTTTTTATAGACCTGAATTTCAGTAACACCAATGCTAGAGAGGAGAGCAAGACTTATATAATCAAGTTTTTCTCCCTTTTTTAGTAGTAATTCTCCCCTTTGAAAATCCTCTCCTAAAAAACAGATATTATCTCCCTTTTTTCCATATTTTTGTATAACAACTTCACTTCCTTGAAAAGAACAGTACTCTTGTGGAATTACAATATCACAGTCAGGTGGAAGTTTAGCCCCTGTCATTATTCTATGTATTTCATTTGAGCCTAGTGAGATAGAGCAGTTATCTCCAGCATAAACAGTAGATTTTATTGTAAACTTAAAATTTTCTTTTAAATTTTTAGAGTTTAAAGTTACTCCGTCCATAGCACTTTTTGAAAAGGGAGGTTGATTTATAGGAGAGAATATATCTTCTGCCAATATATATCCCAGACCCTTAGATATACTAATTTTTTCTATTCCTATATCTTTTACAGAACTCTCAAAAATTTTAAAAGCCTCTTCTATCTCAATGTTTTTTTTCATTTTTTCCTCACTTTATATATTTCTCATAATCTTCAAAGGTATTTATATTGATAAAATAGTTCTTAGATATTTCCAAATCCTTCATTGAAAGTTTTAAACAGTTTTTATTTTCAAAGATATCTTTAAGTTTATAATTTTTTTTCTCTCTCATTTTTTCCAAAATAGGAAGTAATTTTTTTGTGTATATAGCACTAAGTGGATATGTTAGATTGTTTTCATCATAGAGGATAACCCCTGAATAATTTTTTAAATACTCTAAAAGTTTAAGAAAAATCTCTCTAGTAATAAAGGGCATATCACATCCAATTATAAAAAGAGTTTCCTCACTGCATCTATCTAAAGCATTAAAAATAGCTTCAAAAGGTGTATATTCCACATTTGTATCATATATGTATTGGACTTCTCTATCTGTGCAGTACTCTTTTTTAGTTGAGATATAGATTTTTTCATCTCTAAAATTTTCTATTATGATATCTAAAAAGGTAGAGTTATTATACAATAACTCCCCCTTTTGACAATATCCCATTCTACTTCCTTTTCCCCCAGCTAAGATTAAAACTCCTCTACTCATAATCAATCTTTTCTTATCCAAATGAACATATTTAATAGAATGTAGAAGATAATTCCAGAAGTTAGATAAATCTGTATTCCAGATAGCTGAGTTAAGAATATAGCTAAATCTAAATAACCAATAGTTTTTAAATATCCACTCATCTTAGTTGTCGCTACTATTCCTATTGCCATAGGGAATGTAAGTCCAGCAAATGCTGGAGAAAATCCAAATGAGAAAAATTTAGGTAACTTATAAATTATAAAAATAAGTGCTAAGAGTACACAGATATATAGGTACCCTAGTAGATAGATATTAGGATTTTGTACACTGTTTAGATAGCTCACTGTACATAGAGAACTAGGGGCTAGTACAATGGCTTGAGTGTGATAGAAAGCATCTTTTAAATCATGTTTAACCAGACGATAAATCATAAAAGGAATGATTAAAGTGAATACCCCTATTCCATAGTAAGTTACAATCTTTAGAATAGTTGGCTCTTTCATCACTCCACCTATAACCACTGATACCATTATACCATTGTAAGTAACAAAATAACTAGGAACAAATGTGTCCATCTTGAAATCCTTTACTATATTTCTATAAGTGAAGATAAGAATATGTAAAGTATGTAATCCTAAACCTAATGACCAGAATAACTTTCCCATTTCAGGACTAAAGTCAAATATATAGCTACCAAGTATCATCATAAGCATAGTAAATCCAGCATATAAGCTACTAGGAACAGTTGTTTTGTACTCTGATTTACAAGTTTCAAATACCAGAAAAATTCTAACTAAATATATCAGCCAAATTACAAGGGCAGAAATCATAGTAATATGACGTACTATTGGAAACCCTTGAGCTAGATATACATTAGAAAGTGTACAAGCTCCTACCATTGTAGGAAGTAAAGGAACAGGCATTTTTTTCAGTCTGTCTATCATTAATTATTTCACCTCATCATAAGTAAATTCAAAATTCTCTGTTGTATGGAAAAAATCAGAGTAATCTATATCAAACAATCTCTTTTTGACCTTAGACACATCTATTTTTAGACGTATAAGTTGTGTCAATATCCCAGCATAAGAGAGGTCTCCTTGTAGTATAGCTCCATGGATAACTCCATCTTTGTGGATAATTTTTTTATAGTTACCAAGATTATCTAAATCTATCTCTTCAATATAGCTTTCATCATAGCCAGAAGTTATACCTAAAGACATAGTAGGAATACCTAAAAAATTCATAGTAGCCTTACTAGCAAAAAAGTCGTCCATAGATTTTTCTATTCCACTCATATTGTAAGCAGCTATGATACCTTCCTTTACAGCCACTGGCCAGATAGGAGCTCTTCCACTGACATCTCCAGCTCCATAGATATTAGGGATATTAGTTTCTCCCTTTTCATCAAATAGAAGTCCATTATTGTCACAGCTTACATCACTCTCTTTTAAGAACTCTATATTACTTCTAATACCAGCAGCACTTATAAGTAAATCACAAGGAAGAATCTTACCATTTTTTAATACCACTCTTTTTACTACTCCATTTTCACTTCCTACTAGTGCTATACCATTGCTGTAATACTGTTTTAGTCCCTCTTTTTCAAAAGCTTTCTCATATACTGTAGCACTATGTTTGTCTAGCTGGATAGGTAACATTCTATCTCCCATTTCAACTAAATAAAGATTTTTATTTTTATGAAGTAGTCCAGCAGCAACATCTATTCCTACAAGTCCCCCTCCCATAATTACAATATCTTTTACATGGGGAAGTAATTTTTCAATCTCTTCAACATCTTCAAAGTTTCTAAATCCTACAATATTTTTTACTCCCTCTATTCCCATTATTTTAGGGATAAAAGAGTGAGCACCAGAAGCTATTAGAAGTTTATCATAGTCAACCTCTTCTCCATTATCTAATTTTACCTTTTGTGAAACAGTGTCTAAACCTATTACCTCTTTTCCTTTTATCCACTCTACTCTATTTTTTTCAATAAAATTTACCTCAACAAAGGATAATTTTTTTAAGTCTCTAATACCCTTTAGATGATGGTATAGTATACAACGAGAGTAAATATCCTTATCTTTAGATATCAGAGTTATTTCAGAGTTAGGATTTAATTCACGAAGTTTTCTAATGGCATTAATACCAGCAGCACTAGCTCCAATTACAACAAATCTCATTATTTTTTCACCTCTTCAAATGTTATAGCTTCCATAGGACAACGTTTTACACACTCAGGGTCTGCCTCTTTTCCTTCAAAAGAACACATATCACACTTCATAATCTCTTTATGAGTTAAGGTATCACTTTTTAATACTCCATATGGGCAAGCCATTATACACATATAGCAGCTTGCACACTGCTCTTTATTATATTCTACATACCCAGTATCACTATTTTTACTCATAGCCCCAGTCATACATGTAAATACACATTCTGGTAAATCACAGTGTCTACAAAATATTGGAGCAGGTTTCTTTTGAGAGTCTATAGTTATTCTATTTCTAGAATCACTAGAATTATGAGCTACACAACAGGCAGTAACACAAGTAAGACACCCTACACATTTTTTTCTATCTATTTTTATACGTTTCATAATTATTTACTCTCCCTTTAAAAAGATATTAACAACTGCACTTTTATATGATGGTTCTTTTGAATAAGCATCATATACTGATGGAGTAAGTTTATTACACTCTATATAGTGGATAGGAGCAAAGAGCTCATTATATTTTACGTCCTCAGTTAACATAGCTATAAATTCAGCACTCTCTCCATTTTTAGATTTAACAATCACTTTAGAGTTTTCAGTTATACCCTTTTCCTCTGCTAGTTTACTATTTATATAGAGATAAGCTTCTTTAGATACAGCATCTATTACAAATGGAATCTCTCTAGTTCTACTTTGAGTATGCCACTGTCCAACTGTACCCCTTCCTGTATTAAAAATATAAGGGAACTCTTCACTTGTAGGAAGCGGATTTTCAGCTACCTTTTCAAATAGGAATTTAGCCTTTTTATTTGGAGTAAAATATTTTCCATCTTCATATAATCTTCTCTCATCAGTTACCAATTTATCTCCAGATTTAAATGGCCATTGAATACCATGGCTTTCAGCTAAATCCTCATATTCAACCCCAGTAATATCACAAGGCATTCCTTCAGAACAAGCTCTCATAAAGTTAAAAGCATCTTTAGGAGTTTTCCAATTTTGAGTTATATCTTCTAGTCCAAGAGCTTTAGCCACTCCGTAGAAGATTTCATAGTCCATCAATTCATTTTCAGCCTTTTCAAGACATGGTCTTACTGCTGATAATCTTCTTTCAAGATTGATAACAGTTCCCTCTTTTTTTACTCCAGGAACAGCAGGAAGATAGATATCACACATTTCAGAAGTTTCAGTATCATCATATATATCTTGTACAATTAGAAGTTCAAGTTTTTCCATTGCCTCTCTAAAAGTTTCATTGTTAGTCCAAGAGTGACGTGGGTTAGTACATACTACCCAAAGAGCTTTTATCTCTCCAGCATTTATTTTTTCTATGATTCTATTATATGGAAGAGTAGGTTTATCAATGAGTAATGATTCATCTATCCCAAGAGCTTTAGCTACCTTTGCACGGCGATTAGGATTGTCAAAATCTCCACCACCAAAAAGTCCAGTGGTATTACTAAATACCCTTGAACCCATAGCATTACTCTGTCCAGTTATAGAGTTTGCCCCTGTTCCCTCTCTACCGATATTTCCAGTCATAAGAGCTAGATTGATAATAGCTTGTACACTTCTTACTGCCTCATGTCCTTGATTTATTCCCATAGTCCACCAGAAAGAAACTCTTTTACCAGAGTGGATTAGCTCTACTAACTCCTCAATCTCTCCCTGAGTAAGTCCACATATCTCTGAGGCTTTCTCTACTGTGTACTCTTTTACAAAATCTTTAAATCCCTCAAAGTTTTCAGTGTTTTCCTCTATATATTTTTTATCAGTATAATCCTTTTCAATAATTAGATTAGCTAAGGTATAGAGTAGAGTTAAGTCTGTTTTTGAGTTTATTCCATACCAATAGTCAGAGTTTTTAGCTGTCTCTGAATAACGAGGGTCAATAGTTATAATCTTTTTATTAGGATTGTTTCTTACTCTTCCCCAAAGTATAGGATGAGCAACAATAGGATTTGCTCCTATAAAAATTATTGTATCAGAAAGTTCTAAATCTTTAAGTGTATACCCAGGTGCATCAAACCCAAAACTTTGTTTGTGAGCTACAGCTGCTGTAGCCATACATAGACGAGTGTTCCCATCAACATTAGCTTTTAAATGATTTCTCATCATATGTCCAAATAGAGCAAACTCCTCCACTGTCATCTGTCCAGTACTAAGAGCAGCTACACTTTCATTCCCATATTTTTCCCTTATTTTAGTTAATCTTTCAGCTACCTCTTTAAATCCATTTTCCCAAGTTAAATATTCAAAACTTCCGTCAGCTTTTTTAATACGAGGTAGTGGATTTGGTTTAAATTTTGTTTGTTGCTTATCTAGGGATATTCCTTTTACACAGCTAAAACCATTATTAACAGGATATTCTTTTGTAGGAACAATTTTTATAATCTTGTTATCTTCTACATAGAAATCAAGATTACAATCAATTGCACAGTAGTTACATGTTGATTGAATTTTTTTCATTTGTTTCTCCCTCTCTTTAAATTTTAATTTACTTTCTAAACAATAATTTCATATGATATTTATCTGTGATAAATATCATATTGACCATTTTAATTATATAAAATTTTATTTTTTTCTACTGTGATATTAATCACTCAGAGAATAAAAAAGAGGATTTTTTATACAAAATTTTGACAACTTCGATAGTAAAATCCTCTTTAAAATATATTTAATTTTAGTATTTTATTCCCTTCCAATAGATAGGAGTATATACCTCTGTTTCTGGAGATATTTCTACCTCTTTAAGAGCCCATTTCTTAAACTCTTCAAATCCTGTTTTATCCACTATATAACCTATATGTTCCTTTCCACCTGGAGCATCTTTAGCAATATATTCAGTAACATAGTCATAGGTATTTAAAATAATCTTAGTTATAGTCTCTTCATCAGTCCATTTTAAGAAATCCTCTCCAAGACGTGGATTTTTCTTTCCAGTACGTCCCATAATAGTTAGTCTGTAATATTTTTTCTTACTTCTAGTCCAAGCCATATTAGGACAATTAATTACACACTCTCCACAACCTATACATTTTTGATGGTCTCTTTGAGGTCTGTAGTTTACACTTGTTAGAGCTCCAGTAGATTTTTTCTTACACACCCTTACACAAGCTCCACAACTGATACATCTATCAGGTTCAAATTGAGGAAGGGTCATTCCCATTACTCCAAAGTCATGCATTCTAACTTTAGCACAGTCGTTAGGGCAACCAGTTAAAGCTATTTTAAAATGTAAATCATGTGGAAATACAGCTTTTTCAATTCTTTTAGCAAAGGCAGAAGTGTCATAACAAGCAAAAGGACATACACGATTACCTATACAAGCTGTAATATTTCTTGTTCCAGCAGCAGAGTATCCCTTATTTTTTTCAGGCTGATTGATTCCTAGAGTTTCGATAATAGGTTGTAGTTTGGCATTTACTTCAGGTATTTTATCAAAAGGGATTCCAGGAATTTCAAAACCTTGACGGCTTGTTAAATGTACAGTTCCATTTCCATAAGTTTGTGCTATCTCTTGAATCATAGAAAGAAGCTGAGCATTTAAATGCCCTCCAGGAACACGTACCCTAGAAGCTGTTTTCCCACGCTCCTTAGTAACTCTAAAAGCATTTTTCTTAATTTTTTTTGTATTTATATCCATCATAATCCTAACTCCTAATCTAATAAAGTACGTCCCTTAACATAGTTAAAGACAGGTCCATCAACACAGATATAGACATCTCCTATTTTACAATGTCCACACTTACCAATTCCACAACACATCTTTCTCTCTTGAGATATCCAGATATTTTCCTCTTTAAATCCAGCTTCTAAAAGAGCAAGAGCAGAAAATTTCATCATAGCTGGAGGTCCTACAACTATTGCTACAGCTTTAGATATATCTTCAAATTTAAGTTGTGGTATATATTTAGTTACTAAACCAACTTTATAATCTGGAGTTTCTTCCCCACTATCTACAGTGAGGATATATTCCATTTTTTCTTTCCATTTAGGGATATCATCTTTAAAAAGAATAAATTCTGGAGATTTAAAACCAGTAATAAGTTTCATATTTTTAACTTCATTATTGTGTTCTACAAAATACTCGATAACTCCTCTTACAGGAGAAACCCCAGTACCACCAGCTACTATTACTAGCTCCTTATCTCTATAAAGGTTTATATCAAATCCATTTCCATATGGTCCTCTGATGAAAAGCTTTTCCCCAACATATTTTTCAAAAATCTCATTAGTTACTTTTCCCACTTTTCTGATGGTAAAATCAATTGTCCCATTTCCTATTCCACTTACAGATATGGGAGCTTCTCCATATTTAGGAATAGAGATTTCAAAGAATTGTCCAGGTTTTACATCATCTTTTTCATATCTCATTCTAAAAGTATACTCAATATCAGTATGTTTTATAACCTCTACAATTTCAGATAAAAAAGGTAAATATTGGTTAGTCATTTTTCTTAGTTACCTCCTTCATAGCAGCTTCTAATTTATTAATAGAGTTAGAGAATGATATGTATTCAGGGCATATATCATCACATCTTCCACAACCTACACACATATGGTAACCACTACGTTGTTTAAAGTCTAAAACTTTGTGTAAAACTTTAAATCTCATACGTTGACCATATTTTTTACGATAGCTTTCTCCACCAGCTACATCTGTATATCCATCTACCATACAAGAAGCCCACACTCTTCTTCTCTCTCCAACTTTTCCATTATCAGTATAGAAGATATCTTGCATAGTAAAACATGTACAAGTAGGACATACAAAATTACATCTTCCACAAGCTATACAACGAGAATCATACTCATTCCACATACTGCTTTTTGCTACTTCAGAAGTTAAATTTTCAGGTATATTCACTCTGACATCATTTTCAGTTACAAAATTAGGAGTAACTTCTAACTCTCTTTCAGAATTATTTTTTAAGATTTCAGACCATTTTTCCTCTTTACAATCGACATAGAAATCCTCATCTCCATAGTTGATAGCTAAAGAGTACTCATCACATTTGTTACTTTCCATATCTACACAGAAACAATTTTCAAAAGAGTGGTTACAACCGATTAAGATAAATTTTACTCTATCTCTTAATCTTTTATAGTAATAATCCTCTCCACCATTGATTAGATACATCTCATCTAAACGTTTTACAGCATTTAACTCACAAGCTCTCAAAAAAACTATGCTACCCTTCTTTTTATCATCAGCTTCCTTAACACTCTCTTCTGTAAAATAAAACAGTCTTTGAGTAACAGGTAAAATACTCTCTTTAAAAGAGTAATTTGATTTTTTTTCAAACTCTATTTCATCAATAGAGTTAATCTTTGCATATCTGATACAATCTGTGTCTGAGAAAGTTCCACCACCTTCAAAAACTACTGGAGCATAGATATCGTAATCATTTTTTAATGAATCTAAAAAGAGATTCAATCCTTTTTTACCAATTTGAAAACCCATATATATCTTCCTTTCATAATTTTAATTTACTTTGTTTTAATTATATCAGGAAGAATAAAATAAAGTTGTGAGAGAACTCACGAGTTTCTAAAATATTTTAAAAGTTTTTCTCTATCTACTACTATAAATCTATTCCTTTTTACAATAATCAACTCTTTTTCAGAGAGAATTTTTAGCTGTCTAGATACTGTTTCCCTTTTAGAGCCTAACATATCAGCTAGATATGAAATAGAAAGATTAAAATCAATCTCTATTCCTTCATCAGTTTCTTTTCCAAAGTCCCTAGATAGTTTCCAGAGTTTAGAGGCTATCTGCTTATCTAATCTTATAGAGTTAGAAGTATTTTTTAGTTGATGATACAATCTTCTAATTTTATAAGCCATAGAATCAATTACATTTCTTGAAAGTTGGAAGTCACAACTCATTACTTCTAAGAATTTAGTACTAGGGATTTCTAAAATTTCAGTATCACAAAGAAATTCACAGTTTAATGAACTCATATTCTTTTGAAGAATAACCTCATTTAAAATTTCCCCCTTTCCATAGATGAAAATAACTTTTTTATCATGAGCTGAGTTCAATTTATACAGAGAAGCAATTCCAGCTAAAACAAAATAGATACAATTAACTCTATCTCTATCTAAGAAGAGATGCTCTCCCTTTTTATATTTTTTTATTTTACTATATTTTATTAAATTTTTTTTGCTTGAGCTATTGATATTAGAAAAAATCTTAATAGAGTTAAATTTATCCATTTTATTCCTTCTCCTTTTTTTATTAGTTAAAAATAATATATACTATGGGAATATTTCTTGTCAAATAAAAAGTATAATAAAAAAAGAGCTGTTGCAATTTAAGAAATTATAACTAAATTCAAGAATGACTTTCGTTCAAAGAATAAAGAGCAAGTAGGCTTAGCTCACTAAAAACACAAAACTCGTTTCACTCAAACAGTTGTGTTTTTTAGTACTCGCTTTCGCTGACTTGCTCTATTTATTCTCCTCAATCTTCGTCATTCTTGTGTTTAAATTTTTTATTCAAAATTGAATAATAGATTATACTCTCTCTGGTTTTATAACTAAGATATTTTTCTCATTTACATATGTAACAAATCCTGGCTTAGCTCCCTTAGGTTTGTTGATATATCTCTTTTGAGTATAATCTATACTTATCTTATCTCCAGTAAATCCCTTACTATAATAAGCAGCTATCTCTGCTCCTTTCATAAGTAGTTCCTCACTTAGTTCATCACATTTGATAATCACATGAGAACCAGGAATATTTTTAGCATGTAGCCAGATATCATTTTTATCAGCTACTTTAAAAGTTAGATTATCATTTTCAATGTTATTTCTACCAAAGAGGATTCTGTAATTTTCCCCTTCAATAACTCCATAACCTATCTCTTTATTTTGCTTTTTAGGTTTTCCCTTTTTATTTTGGACTCTCATATATCCTTGAGAGATAAGCTCTTCATGTATGATTTTCAAGTTATTTATATCATTACTATTTTCAATAAAAAGTTTGATGCTGTTTAGATAATCTAAATCTTCACTAATCTCTGTTACCCTTCTAGCATTGGCTTCAAGTCCTCTTTTTAGTTTATTGTACTTTTTATATATCTTCTCAAGATTTTCTTGAGGAGTATTTTGAGGTTCAAGAGGAATCTTTATCATAGTATCATTATAAAAGTCATAAGTTTCTACAAAAGTCATACCTTTTTTTACATTGTAGATACAAGAAGCTAATATATCCCCTTGCTCCTTATATTTTTCATAGTCAGATTTTTCCTCTTTTTCCTTAGCAAGTACAGTTAAGATTTTCTCATCTTTTTTTATTCTTTTTAAAATATTATCCATCAGTTGACTTTTTAGAGAGTCAAAGCTACTAGAGAGATTTTCAGAAGATATATAGTAATTTACAGCCTCTCTAAATGAGTCAAACTCAATAACCTCATCATATTTAGATTTAGGGGCTATATCTAACACAGTTCCTAAAACTATTCTCTTGTTATTTAGATATATTTTGGGAGATATTTTTTCCTCTAATATAGTTTTAAATTTTTCAAAGGAATCAATATTTTGTAAAAATAGTTTTCCAACTCCCTCTATATTTTTAAGTAGAGTTCCCTCTTCTAAGAATGAGTTAAAACTACTACTATCTACCTCAAGTGGAGATATTTTTTTCTCAATTATTGGTTGTTCATAGGTAATTCCTGGGAACATAGCTCTCAGTCTATTCTCCTCCAAAGAGAATCTCTTTAACAAGTCAATAATTTTATTCTCTCCATCAGTAAATACAAAGTTAGAGTATTTACCCATTATCTCAAAATAGATATTGTAGTTTTTAACTTCTCCTAGCTCATTTATCCTAGAAAACTTAAATTGTAACACTCTATCAAAACCAAGTTGAACCACATCTACTAACATAGCATTTAGTAGATGTTTTTTCATATTGGCAGCCAATCCAGCACTGCTCTCCAACACTCCCTCTTTAGAGTTTGTAATATAGCAGATAGGAAAAGACGGGTTACAAGAGAAAACTAACTCTGTTTTTCCAAAATATATTGATAGAGAAGTTTCAGTATTTTTAGTAATTTTATTTATCTTTTTCCCATAGAGGTTAGATTTTAACTCCTCTTTTATTTTATTTAAAGATATTCCATCAATATAGAACATTTTTGCTCCTTTTTAGTCTGCTTTTATTCCTATTAAGTTTTTAGCATCAAGAATGTCTAATTCGATAATTTCTCCAGTAGGAGATTTTATTACAAAATTTTCCTTTGAAGTAGGTTTCATTATCTCAACTATACTAAAGTTTTCTATTCCGTGTCCAGCAAAATAGTTTTGAACAATAGGAGTACCTTTTATCTCTACAATAGAAACTCTCTCTCCTTCGTTGAAGTCCACAATAGTAAGAGGTCTGAAGTAATCAGTTTTCTCTTGTAAAGCTCCAAGTATTAGTTCAAAAATCTCAATAAAATGGCTTAAATCTTTATCAGCTATATTTTCAGTGATACTAGACATTATCATTTTATGATAGTTGTTGTGGTAAGTTAGAGCCTTGCTTCCCTTATCAGTAAGAGAAACATATACCTTTCTTCTATCAGAATTAGAACGAACTCTAGCTATAAACCCTTTTTCAGTAAGCTTAGATACTGCTACAGTAGCAGTTCCCATAGTTATCCCAACTCTGTCAGCAAGCTCATTCATAGTAAGTGATTCTTCCCCAATAGCTTCTATTAGGTGTAACTCTGTATGAGTTAAACATTTGATACCTCTTTTTAGAGCCATATCTTCAGTTTTATAAAATAGTTTGTAAAACTCCTCTAATATTTCATTTACTTTATTAATATTTCCAGTCATAGCAGTCATATTTTTAACCTCTCTTTAAACTCTCAATTCTCTCTTTATAATCTCCAGAAAATACATAAGAACCAGCTACAAATACATTAGCTCCAGCCTCTATACATCTTCCTATTGTTTTATCAGTTATTCCACCATCTACCTGTATATCCACAGTTTTGCTTAAAGCTCTTACATCTTTTATCTTTTGTACAGCACTCTCTATAAATTTTTGTCCTCCAAACCCTGGGTTTACACTCATAACTAGTACCATATCTAAGTCATCAATTATATATTTTAATACATCTACTGGAGTAGCTGGATTTAATGAAACACCTGCTTTTTTTCCAGTGGCTTTAATTTGTTGGATTACTCTATGTAAGTGTATAGTAGATTCAGCGTGAACTACAATGATGTCAGCACCAGCATTGGCAAAGTCCTCTATATATCTCTCTGGTCTATCTATCATTAAGTGTACGTCAAATACTAAGTCAGTTTTATTTCTAATAGCTTTTATAACAGGAGCTCCAAAAGTAAGGTTAGGAACAAAAATTCCGTCCATTACATCTATATGCACATAGTCAGCACCAGCTTTATCTATTGCTATTACTTCCTCCCCTAATTTACTAAAATCTGCTGATAATATTGATGGAGCAATTTTTATATTACTCATATCTATTCCACCTCTCCTCTTTCAATTTTTCATATACTTTTTTATAGAAATTATATCTGCTTCTCTCTATTTCTCCCTCTTCAACACTGTTTTTTATAGCACAACTTGGCTCGTTGAGATGTAAACAGTTATTAAATTTACAGTTTCCTCTATTAGTAAACTCTGGAAAAAGAGCTATCAACTCTTGAGCATCTTTTATATCTGGTAACTCCACTGATGAAAATCCAGGAGTGTCTATTATATAACCTCCTCCTATCAATTCAAGTAGGTTGGTATCTTTAGTAGTATGTTTTCCTCTTCTAAGTCTTTTACTAGTTTCTCCAGTTTCTAATTTTTTTTCATTTTGTAAAAGATTTATTATACTAGATTTTCCCACACCACTAGGACCACCAAAGGCAGTGATTTTATCCTTTAAAAATACCTTTAATTCCTCAATACCAATATTCTCTTTTTGTGAAATTAAAAAGTATTTTATATCAAGTTTATTTAAAAAATCTAAGTTTTTCTTTACCTCTTCTAACTCCTCAGCTGAAAGTAAATCAATCTTATTGATGATAATTACAGGTTTGATTTTGTAATAAAAACTTCTAAGCAAAAGGATATTAAGTCTTTCATAATCTATATCTGGGTCTTTTCCAGCAAATTGTATTACTAGATAATCTATATTGGCAACTAGAGGTCTCTCTACAAGATTTTTTCTCTCCTCTACATTAATAATATAGTTATCTTCTGAAATCTCTACTATATCCCCAACAACACAGTTATCTTTGCTCTCTTTTCTTTTTAAAATCCCTCTCAATTTACATTCATAGACTTTATCTTCAGATTTTACATAATAAAATCCTTGAATCTTATTAATAACTCTTCCTTTAATATTTAATCCCTCCTAGAGTATTTTAGTTGTTAATAGTCAAATCCACAGCTGAACCAGCTGGAATTTTTTCTCCAGATTTAACACTACTCTTTATTATAACATTTTTTTGTACTTCTGGTATAGATGTAAACTCAACATTTCCTACTATTAAGGAGTTTTTAGTAAGAATTTCAAGAGCACTATCAAAAGAAATACCTATTATATCAGGCATTTTTACCTCTACTACTTGTTCAGCACCATTTACAAGGAAAGATATCTTCTCTCCTCTAGTCATAAGAGTATTAGTATTAGGGTCAGTAGCCAATACTTCGTTATACTCCCCTTGAGCTTTTACTGTAATAACTTTATCTATAATAAGACCTTTTTGTTCAGCTATAACCTTGGCATCTAAGTAATTCATTCCTCCAAGATTAGGTACTTGTACAAGGGCTTTTCCCTTACTTACCCACACCTTTATAGTTCTGCCTTTTTTTACAACAGAGTTTGCTTCTGGCTCTTGTAAGAAAATCTCTCCAATAGGTAAATCTGAAAACTCTTCCCCAGCCTCTTTTATACTTAGTTCACTATTTTTTAATGCCTCTGTTACCTCTTTCACTGTATATGATTTTAAATTTGGAACTTTGTAATATTTCTCATTAAAGTATACTATTTGAAATATTTTAAGAGAAAAAAACATTATAAAAATTATTCCTAAAAGTCCAGCTAAGGAGATAAAAACTGTTTTTTTATTCATTACTCCTCCATTATTTCTAAATCTTTATAATAATGATAATATCATAAGATACATAAAATATCAATAATTACTTGATAATTTCTAGATTAAATGATAAAATATATCGTAATTGATTTTATTAAAATGTAACTTGCCAAAGTTATGTTTTAAAAGGAGGAAATAGAGTGGATTATACTATTAAGACTCTTTTAACAAGAGAAGAGGTTGAAAAAAGAATCAAGGAATTAGCAAAAGAGATTGAAAAGGACTATTGTGGTAAAGACCTTTTAGTTATTGGACTATTAAAAGGTTCAATAATGTTTATGAGTGACTTAATCAAAGAGATGGATTTACCAGTTATGATAGACTTTATGAGTGTTTCTAGTTACTCAGGAACAACAAGTACTGGAGTAATAAATGTTTTAAAAGATACTGACATCAGTGTAAAGGACAAAGATGTTTTAATAGTTGAGGACATCATAGATACAGGATTAACACTAAGTCACGTGAAAAAACTTTTAGAAGATAGAGGAGCTAAATCTCTTAAAATATGTACTCTATTAGATAAACCAAGCAGAAGAACTATTGAGATGAAAGGGGATTATGTAGGTTTTGAAATCCCTGATGAGTTCGTTGTTGGATATGGATTAGACTATGACCAACACCATAGAAACTTACCATATGTTGGAATTGTAGTAAAAAAATAATCGGAGGAGAATATGTCCTTTAAACATAAGAAAAAATTTGGACAAAACTTTTTGACTGACCAGAGGGAAGTCCTAAGAAAAATTATGGAAGTGTCTAATGTACAAGCTGAAGATACTGTACTAGAGATAGGACCAGGGGAGGGAGCTTTGACTGCTCTACTTCTTGATACAGCCAAAAAAGTTGTAACTGTGGAGATAGATAGAGATTTAGAAAAAATCTTAAGAAAAAAATTTGATGGAAATCCTAAATATACTCTTGTAATGAATGATGTATTAGAAACTGACTTGAGAGCCTATGTAGGAGCTGGAACAAAGGTAGTTGCTAATATTCCATACTATATCACTTCACCTATAATCAATAAGCTTATAGAGAATAGAGATGTAATAGATGAGATATATATTATGGTTCAAAAAGAGGTAGCTGAAAGAGTTTGTGCTAAAAAAGGTAAAGAGAGAAGTGTCTTAACTCTTGCTGTGGAATATTATGGAGAGGCTGAATATCTATTCACTATCCCTAAGGAGTTCTTTACTCCTATTCCTAAGGTGGACTCTGCTTTTATGTCTATTAAACTTTACAAGGACAATAGATATATAAATCAAGTTGATGAGGATACTTTCTTTAAGTATGTAAAAGCTGGTTTCTCAAATAAGAGAAAAAATCTATTAAACAACTTCTCTACTTTAGGATATTCTAAAGATGAGTTGAGAGTTATCTTAGCTAAGGCAGAGATACCAGAAACAGAGAGAGCAGAAAATCTTTCAATAGAGGATTTTATAAGATTGATATCAATATTTGAAAATAAGTAATTAAAAAATCAAGAATAACCTTTTTCGTTATTCTTGAATTTTTATATAGAAGGTTTGGAGGAACTATGTTATCAAGCTATGAGTTTTTAATACAGAGTAGAAAAGAGGACATAGATTTTATCAATAAGGTAATAGAAGCTTATGAGGGAATAGGAGTAGTGAGAACAGTAGATGCCAATGCTGGTATTGTAAATGTAATCTCTACTGATGACTTTAAAGATTTCGTAAGAACTATTATAGAAGACTTAGATAAAAACTATGGAGTAGAGGCAAAAATAACAGAAGAGGGACCTTGGAAGGGTTCTCTATACATAAATAAAAAGTAGCTAGGAGGAAAAATGGAAAAGTTAGAAAAATTAATGCAATATATAATAGGAGAATTAGTAGATAATAACTCTGAAACAAGAATCAGTTATGATGTAGTAGATGATACTGTTATATTCAAAGTGAGTGTAGCTCAAGGAGAGATGGGAAAAATAATAGGAAAGAATGGACTTACAGCTAATGCAATAAGAGGAGTTATGCAAGCAGCTGGAGTAAAAGATAAACTAAATGTAAATGTAGAGTTTTTAGACTAGGGGGTAGTATGGAGCTTTTAACAGTAGGAAAAATATCTGGAACTCACCACCTAAAAGGAGCAGTAAAGGTTGTATCTAATATTGAAAATATTGAGATACTATTAAATAACAGAATAGTAGTAGAGGTAGGGGAGAATAATCAAAGAATCCTTACAGTAAAATCTGCTTCTCATCTAGTGGGAAATAAGTGTGTATTAGAGTTTGAGGAGATAACTAACAAGACAGAAGCTGGAAATTTAAAAAATGGATTTATAAAAGTAAGAAGAGAGATATTAGGTGTTGGAGAAGATGAATACCTATTAAATGACTTACTAAATATGAAGGCGATAGATATAGATACTGAAGAAGAGTTAGGAACAGTAGTTGATATTTTTGAAACAGCTGCTCACGATATCTTAGTGATAGAGTCAGCTAAGTGTGAGGTTATGGTTCCAGATATAGATGAGTTTGTAAAGAAGATAGATTTTGATAAAAGAGTAATATATATCCATCTAATTGAAGGAATGAAAGAGGAAAAGGGAAAAAAATATCAACAAGATGATGGAATGGACGAGGAGTAATATGAAAATTAATATTCTTACTCTTTTTCCTGAGATGTTTTCAGGATTTAAAAGTGAAAGTATAATAGGAAAAGCTCTTGAAAAAAATCTTTTAGAGATAAATATTGTAAATATCAGAGATTTTTGTTATGATAAACATAAACAAGCTGATGATATGCCTTTTGGTGGAGGAGCTGGAATGGTTATGAAACCAGAGCCACTTTTTAGAGCTCTAGAAACTGTAAAGGGAAAGGTAATCTATACCACTCCTCAAGGTGTGAGATTTAATCAAAAACTTGCTATTGAGTTGGCTCAGGAAGAGGAGATAACTATCATAGCTGGACACTATGAGGGAATAGATGAGAGAGTAGTAGAGAGTAAAGTTGATTTGGAAGTTTCCATTGGGGATTTTGTTTTGACAGGGGGAGAGTTACCAGCTATGATGATGGCAGATTGTATAGCTAGACTTGTTCCTGGTGTAATCAAAAAAGAATCCTATGAGAATGACTCCTTTTTCAATGGACTTTTAGATTACCCTCACTATACAAGACCAGCTGAATATGAGGGAATGAAAGTTCCTGAAGTGTTACTTTCTGGACACCACAAGAATATAGAAACTTGGAGATTAAAGGAGAGTTTAAAAAGAACTTATCTGAGAAGAAGAGATTTGCTTGTGGGAAGAGAGCTAAGTAAAGAGGAGAAAAAGCTTTTAGCTGAGATTAAAAGAGAGCTTGGAAAGGAAAAAAATGATATATAAGTTGGGAGAAAAAACTCCAAAAATAGGAGAGAATAACTATATAGCAGAGAATGCCACTGTAATAGGAGAGGTAGTTACAAATGAAAATGTATCTATCTGGTTTGGAGCTGTTGTGAGAGCTGATATGAGCAAGGTTACTGTGGGAAGAGATTCTAATATTCAAGATAATTGTACAGTTCATGGAGATACTCCATATCCAGTAACTATAGGAGAGAGAGTAACTATTGGACACAACTGCATTATACATGGTTGTACTATTGGAGATAACTGTGTAATCGGTATGGGAAGTATACTTTTAAATGGGAGTGTAATTCCTAAAAATTGTCTAGTAGCTGCTGGTGCTGTTGTAACTCCAAAACTCCAAGCAGAAGAGGGAAGCCTTATAGCAGGTTCACCAGCTAGAGTAATTAGAGCTTTAACTGATGAAAATAGAGAGTATCTTCAATATGCTCATAAGGTTTATATTGAGGATATTGAAAAATATAAAAACCTAGAAGAGATAAAATAGTTTTTAAATTTTTAAGGAGAGAAAATGAGAGAAAAAATTTATTTAGGATTAGTTCACTATCCTGTATATAATAAAAATAATAGTATAGTGTGTACATCAGTTACAAACTTTGATATACATGATATTTCAAGAAGTTGTAGAACATATAATGTAGCTGGATATAGACTTATAGTTCCAGTAGATGCTCAAAAGATGTTAACAGAGAGAATAATCGGTTATTGGCAAGAGGGAACTGGAGGTCAGTTCAATAAAGACAGAGAGGATGCTTTTTCTATTACTAGAGTGATGAATAGCATTGAAGACACTATTGCTGAGATAGAGGAAAGAGAGGGACAAAGACCTGTTATCATAACTACTTCAGCTAGAATTTTCCCTAATACAGTGGGATATAAAGAGTTATCAGATAAGATATTTGAAGATGATAGACCTTACCTATTACTATTTGGAACAGGTTGGGGGCTTACAGATGAGGTAATGGATATGTCAGATTACATATTAGAGCCAATTAGAGGCAATACACAATACAACCATCTTTCTGTAAGAGCAGCAGTAGCTATCATATTAGATAGATTATTAGGAGAAAAATAATTTCTCTTTGGAGGAACAATGAATAGAAATGAGATAAGAATAAAACCACAAGATGGTATCTTTAGAAAAATGGGTATAAAAAATGTAGATGTTACAGAGATTATATTTTCAGAAAGAAATAAAAAGATGAGATTTATATGTAATGTTCCTTCAGTTGATGAGTTAAATGAATTAGATGTCATCTATGAAAATATTAAGAAAAACTTTGGTAAAGAGTTAGAGGTAGATTTTACAGTAAGTTTTTCTGAAAATGATATAAGAAAAGAGCAATTAATAGAGATAGTAGAGAGAGCAATCATAAGATTGAAAGCTAGAAACGCTATCTCTAAATCTTTTTTATACCTATATAGAATAAGTATTGAAAATGAGAGCATCAATATTACTCTTGCTGAGCAGAGTGCTATTGATATTTTGAGAAGTTCTCAAATAGATGAGAAATTAGAAACAATCTTAGAAAATTTTGGAATATACAATTTCAAGGTAAAGTTTGTATTGGGAGATTTCTCACAAGAGGTATCTAAGATAGAAGAGGAAAAACAAAAAGAGATCATCACTCTTTCAGCAAAGATTGATATGGAGAATAAAAAAATTGCTGAACAAAATTCCAACAAGCCAAAGGCTCAAGAGGTAGTTATAAAAAGTGCTAACTTCTCTAAAGGAGGAGGTTTTTTAGCTAATAAAACTAAGGAGATTAAAGGAAGCTCTATTCCACTAGAGGAGTTTTTCGAACTCTATGATGATGATACTTGTGTAGTAGAGGGAGAGATCTTTGGAATGGAGTCTAGAGATATAAAAAATGATAGAGTAATTCAGACTATTAGAATAACTGATAACCATACCTCTCTTACTACAAAAATCTTCTTAGAAAAAGATAAACCTCTAGATATAAAAATTGGGGATTTTGTAAAGATAAATGGTAAAAAGCAAACTGATAGATTCTCTGACAATGAAGAGATAATGATGATAAACTCTATCAACAAGCTTGATAAGGTAAAAGAGGAAAAGGAAGATAAAGCTGAAGTAAAAATGGTAGAGCTACACACTCATAGTAAGATGAGTGAGATGGTAGGGGTAACTGATATAGCTGATATTATAAAACAGGCTATAAAATTTGGACACTCTGCTGTGGCTATTACAGATTATGCTGTTGTACACTCTTTCCCATTTGCTTATAAAGCAGCCAAGGGAAAGGATATAAAACCTATACTTGGTTGTGAGATGTATATGGTAGATGATGAAGCTCTTATGGTAAGAAATCCTAAAGATGTACCTCTATTAGAAGAGAACTTTATTGTATTCGACTTAGAAACTATGGGACTTAACTCTCATGAACATGAGATAATAGAGATAGGTGCTGTAAAATTAAGAGGGAATAGAATAGTAGATAGATTTTCACAACTTGTAAATCCTCAAAAACCTATACCTAAGAAGATTCAAGAGTTGACAAATATAACTCAAGAAATGGTAGATAATATGCCAACAATTGAAGAGGTATTACCAAAGTTTATGGAGTTCGTGGGAGATGCTACAATGGTAGCTCACAATGCAGCTTTCGATATGGGATTTATAAGAAGAGATGTAAAAAGGCTTTTAGGATATGATTACACTCCAGCAATAATAGATACATTACAGATGGCAAGGGACTTATATCCAGATTTAAAAGGGTATGGACTGAAAAACTTAAATAAGGTATTGGGACTTTCATTGGAGAGCCACCACAGAGCTGTTGATGACTCACAAGCTACTGCTAATATGTTTATCATATTTATGGAGAGATATTTAGAGAAGGGAATCACTAATCTAAATCAGATAACAGGAGCTTTTCCAATAAATCTTAAAAAACAGGACACCCATAATGTAATGGTACTAGTACAAAATCTTGCAGGATTAAAAAATATGTACAAGCTAGTTTCAGAAGCTCATATAGACTACTATGGAAATAAAAAACCTAGAATTTTAAAATCTCATCTGGAAAAATATAGAGAGGGATTGATAGTAGGAAGCTCTATGACTGTACACTTTTCCAATGATGGAGAGCTTACAGATTACTATATGAGATATGACTATGAGAGTATCGAAAAAAATATTGGTTTTTATGACTATATAGAGTTACTTCCTAAGGGGGCTTACTCTGAAATTTATGAAGATGATGGAACAGGAAGTATCTCATCTTTTAAAGCTATTGAAGATATGAATAGATATTTTTATAACTTAGCTAAGGAGAAAGGCATCTTAGTTACAGCTAGCTCTAATGTACACTATCTAGATGAGGAGGACTATAAGATAAGAAGTATCCTACTATATGGAAGTGGAAATGTATTTAGAGCAAATCAATATAAGATAGATAATAAATTTTATTTTAGAACCACAGATGAGATGTTAGAAGAGTTTAGCTACTTAGGAGAGGATATAGCTCGTGAAATAGTTGTAACTAATACCAACCTAATAGCTGACAAGATAGAGAAGATAAAACCTGTACCAGATGGGTTTTATCCACCAAAGATAGATAATGCTGAGAATATAGTTAAAGAGATGACCTATGAAAAAGCTTATAGAATATATGGAAATCCTCTTCCAGAGATAGTTAATGCCAGAATAGAAAGAGAGCTAAATGCTATCATTGGAAATGGATTCTCTGTACTTTATCTATCTGCACAAAAACTTGTTAAAAAATCCTTAGATAGTGGATACCTAGTTGGTTCTAGAGGTTCAGTAGGTTCTTCATTAGTAGCTTTTATGATGGGAATAACTGAGGTTAATGCCCTATATCCTCACTATATCTGTACTAATCCTGAGTGTAAAAACTCTGAATTTATTGAGAGAGAGGGAGTAGGTATTGACTTACCAGAAAAGAATTGTCCTAAGTGTGGAAAACCATATAAAAGAGATGGATACTCTATACCATTTGAAGTATTTATGGGATTTAATGGAGATAAGGTACCAGATATAGACCTTAACTTCTCTGGAGAGTATCAATCAGAAATACATAGATATTGCGAGCAACTTTTCGGTAAAGAAAATGTATTTAAAGCAGGAACAATCTCTACTCTTGCTGAGAAAAACGCCGAAGGTTATGTAAAAAAATATTTTGAAGAGCATGATATGAAAAATAATAAGGCTGAGATACTGAGGCTTGCTAAAAAGTGTGAGGGAGCAAAGAAAACAACAGGGCAACACCCTGGAGGAATGGTTGTAGTGCCACATGACCACACTATATATGAGTTTTGCCCAGTGCAAAAACCAGCTAATGATGAGAAAAACGATTCTATCACTACACACTATGACTATCACGTAATGGATGAACAGTTAGTAAAACTGGATATACTTGGACATGACGATCCTACTACTATAAAACTTTTACAGGAGTATACAGGAGTGGATATATACTCTATTCCACTATCAGATCCAGATACCTTGAAGATATTTTCTAGCACTGAATCTTTAGGAGTTACTCCAGAACAGATAAACTCTGTTGTAGGAACTTTTGGAGTACCAGAGTTTGGAACTCCATTTGTGCGTCAGATGTTAATAGACACTATGCCTAAAACTTTTGCTGAGCTTGTAAGAATATCAGGACTTTCTCATGGTACAGACGTATGGCTTAACAATGCTCAAGAGTTTATTAGACAGAAACAAGCTACTCTTTCACAGGTAATTACAGTACGTGATGACATAATGAACTATCTTATTGACCAAGGACTAGAGAAAGGAACAGCCTTTAAAATAATGGAGTTTGTAAGAAAGGGACAACCTACTAAAAATCCAGAAGGTTGGAAAGCTTATTCCGACTTGATGAAAGAGCATAATGTTGCTGAATGGTATATAGAGTCTTGTAGAAGAATAAAGTACATGTTCCCTAAAGGGCATGCTGTGGCTTATGTTATGATGGCTATGAGAATAGCTTACTTCAAAGTACACTACCCACTAGCCTTCTATGCTGCATATCTATCGAGAAAGGCTGAGGATTTTGACTATGAGATAATGGGAAAACCTGAATCAGCAAAATCTCATTTAGAGATACTTTCTAAAGAGCCTAAGCTAGATGTAAAGAAAAAAGCTGAGATGGCTATATGTGAGATTGTAGTGGAGATGTATGCTAGAGGATTGGAATTTTTACCAATAGATATATACAAATCAGGTGGAGTAAAATTTACTATTGAAGATGGTAAGATAAGAGTGCCACTTATAGCTTTAGCTGGACTTGGAGGAGCTGTTATAGATAATATTATCAAGGAGAGAGAGGAGAGTAAGTTCTTATCTTTTGAAGATTTAAAGAGAAGAACAAAGGTTTCTCAAACTATAATTGATAAGTTAAAGATGATAAAAGCTATCGATTCTTTAAGTGAGACTAATCAAATCTCATTATTTTAGAAAAAAATTATAAAAACAGTTGTAAAATAAGGAATGTTGTGGTATAAAAGATAGTATACTACTTATAGTAATTGCTATAAAAATCAAGGAGGATTATCAAATGACTAAAAAAGAGTTTGTAGATTTATATTTTCAAAAAGGAGAGTTTACAACTAAAGTAGATGCAGAGAAAAAAGCTATGGCATTCTTAGCAACTATTGAAGAGGTTTTAGAAAAGGGAGATGAAATTTCTTTCTTAGGATTTGGAAAATTTGAAGTTACTGAAAGAGCAGCTAGAACTTGTAGAAACCCTCAAACTGGAGAAGAAATGAAAGTTGAGGCTAAAAAAGCTGTTAAATTTAAAGCAGGAAAAGCTTTATCTGAAAAAGTTAACAAATAGTTTTTAATTTATAGAGTGAGGGTGTAAACCCTCATTTTTATTTTGCTTGAAAAATATCAAAAATTAAAGTAAAATAAAGCTATAAAGTAAAAGGTATAGAAATTAAAGATTGGAGGATACATGAAAAAATATTTAATAGGGATGTTCATTTTGATGAGTTCAATTTTAACATTAGCAGAATATAAATATCCTTTTCAAAATCCAAATGTAGCTACTATAATTGGAAGCTCAACTCTTATGACTGAAGGTGTAACTACAAAAGTACCTGTGAAGGAGTATAAGATAACTCTACCTTGGTCAGAGCCAGTACCAGAAAATTTTTGGTATAATGAAGGATTTAAGTTTTCATTAGTTTCTCAAAATAAAAAAGCTCCTTTAGTATTCTTACTAGCAGGGACAGGGTCAGCTCACAATTCTATAAGAATGGAGTATTTTCAGAGAATTTTTTATGATGCTGGTTATCACGTAGTGTCTATCTCTTCTCCTATGAATAGCAACTTTGTCATCAATGCTTCTACAAGTAAGATGCCAGGAATGATAGTAGAAGATTCAGAGGACATCTATAAAGTAATGAAGGAGATTAATAAAAAAATTTCTGATGAGGTGGAGATTAGTGATTACTATCTAGTAGGATATAGTCTTGGAGGAACAGAGGCTGGAATACTATCTTGGATAGATGAAAGGGAAAAAGATTTTAATTTTAAAAGAGTATTTATGATAAATCCAGCTGTGGATCTATACAAGTCTGCACAAAAATTGGATAAATATATGGATTTTCCTGAAGAAGATAGGGCAGAAAAGATTTCTCAAATGATAGAGAATATAATAGATACAGTTGTAAGTAATACATTACCAGAGTATTCTTCTGTTGATGTAGAAACAATCTACAAGATATTTTCACAAAAACAATTGAGTGATAAGGAGATGGAGCAACTTATAGGTGGGGCTTTTAGATTGACTTCTATTGATTTAAACTATATAGTAGATGTGTTAAATAACAGAGGAGTCTATGTAAAAGAGCCAGTGGGAAAATTTACTCCTATGTTTGAGATTTTTAAAAAGATTAATTTTGCTACTTTTGAAGAGTATATTGAAAGACTAGCTCTGCCATATTATCAAGAAAAGTTAGGAAAAGAGTTAGGGTTAGAGGATTTATTAGTAAAGGCTAGATTAAACTATATAGAGGATTATTTAAAAAATACTCCTAAAATAATGGCTGTTACCAATGCTGATGAATTGATATTAGATAGTGAAGATATAGAGTTTTTAAAGGCAACTTTTGATGATAGATTGATAGTTTATCCATATGGAGGGCACTGTGGAAATATGTTTTTTACTCCTAATATAAAAGTTATGCTAGATTTTTTAGAGAAAGGAGAGGTAGAGCATGAAAATAAATAGATTAATTGTTATACTTATGCTGATTTTATCTATCACAACTTTTTCTAAAGAGAGTGAGGAAGTAAAAAATATAGATAACTCTTTTGAATACTTTGAAGTATATGACCCATTAGAGCCTATCAATAGAAGAATTTATTACTTTAACTATCACTTTGAAAAATATATATCTCTACCAGCAGTAAGAGTGTATAGAAGTGTTACTCCAAGTCCAGTAAGACAAGGGATAACTAATTTTTTCAAAAATACTGACAATATATCTACTACTGCTAACTCATTGTTACAATTAAAAATAAAAAAGGCTATGAGAGCAATTGGAAGATTTACCATGAATAGTGCTGTAGGAGTTGGAGGCTTTGTAGATGTAGCTTCAGATATGGGGATGCCTAAACCGTATGAAGATTTTGGGCTTACATTGGCTCATTATGGAGTGAGAAAGGGACCTTATTTAGTGTTACCAATATTGGGACCTAGCTCTTTAAGAGATGCCTTTGGAACAGGAGTAGATGTTTTAGGGAGAGGTACTCTATACCATACAGTTGATTTAGATGAGATGAATAATATGTTAGTAACAGGATTATATGGGATAGATAAGAGAAATAATATACCATTTAAATACTATGATACTGGCTCTCCTTTTGAATATGAGTACATGAGATTTCTGTATTTTAAATATAGAAAGTTACAAGCAGATTTAGGAAGTGAAGTATTCTAATCATATAAAATAAAAGTTGGAGGTTTTTATGAATTTACAAGAGAAAGTTTTAGGCTACAAAGATGAAGTAGTAAAACACATTCAAGGTTCTGTACAACTAAAAAGTGTTATGGAGCCAGCTAAAGAGGGTATGCCTTTTGGAGAGGGACCAGCTAAAGCATTAAATTATTTTGTAGAATTAGGAAAAGAGTTGGGATTTCAAGTAGTCAACTATGATAACTATGCTACAACAATAGAGTTTGGAGAAGGAGAAGAGGTATTAGGAATATTAGGACACGTAGACGTTGTACCAGAAGGAGAAGGTTGGGACTACCCACCATATAGTGGTGCCATTGTAGATGGTAGAATCTATGGAAGAGGAACACTAGATGACAAGGGACCATCTGTAATATGTCTATATGCTATGAAAACTATAATGGATTCTGGAATAAAATTAAATAGAAAAGTTAGAATGATATTGGGAGCAAATGAAGAGAGTGGAAGTAAGTGTATGGATTACTATTTCAATACTTTAAAGATGCCACAACCTACATTAGCTTTTACACCAGATTCAACTTTCCCTGTTACTTTTGCTGAAAAGGGAATAGTACGTATCAAATTAAACAATAACTATCCTACTCTAAAAGAGGTATCACTTGTAGGAGGAAATGCTTTTAACTCTGTTCCAGAGAGATGTGAATTAAATATTCCTAAATCATTTGTAGCTGGAGTAGAAGAAGCAATAGAAAAATACAACTCAGATAAAGAGTATAAAGTAACTTGTGAATTAGTAGGGGAAAATTACCTAATCAACTCTTATGGTAAATCTGCTCATGCTTCTAAACCAACATTAGGATATAACTCTGTATCAGCACTATTTGAGTTTTTAAAACTTGTAGATGTAAAAAATGAGGAGTTAAAATCTCTAGTAGAATTCTTTAACACTTATATTAAAATGGAGTTAGATGGAGAATCTTTAGGAGTTAATTTTGAAGATAATGAAAGTGGAAAGCTTACTTTAAATATAGGAAAAACTACTTTAAAAGATGGAGTTTTAGAAGTTTGTATAGATATAAGATGTCCAGTTCATGTAGCTAATACAAAGGTTATAGATACAATCAAAGAAAAAGTTGGAGATAAGATGGAAGTAGTAGTAGCTGGAAATACTGCTCCACTTTATGTTTCAAAAGATAGTTTCTTAGTATCTACTCTTATGGGTATCTATAAGGATATAACTGGAGATACAGTAAGTGAGCCTATCGCTATCGGTGGAGGAACTTATGCTAGAACTGTAACTAATGGAGTTGCTTTTGGAGCTTTACTTTCATCTCAAGTAGATAATATGCACCAAAAAAATGAGTATCTAGAGATAGATAAGATAGATACACTATTAAAGATTTATGTAGAGGCTATCTATCAATTAGCTAAATAAAAATTTATAAAGAGATTTTATCTTACTAAAATTTTAGTAGAATCGAATAAAAAATTAATAAAGATAAAAATTCTACTATATTAAGATTTAAGTATAGAAGAAAAGTATAATAAAAGAAATCAAGAATGACTTTATTTTTCTAAAAGATAATATTGTCATTCTTGTTTTTTTATATCCCTAATAAATTTATTAAATTGAAATAGTATAAGGGTAGAAAACTTTATCTTACTAAAATTTTAGTAGAATCAAATAACGAATTAGAAAGAAAAATTATTCTATTTTTTCTGATTATGAAATATGATATAATATAATTAGGGGGTGTTAGTATGTTAAAAAGAATTCCAATAGCAGTAGAAAATTTTAAAGAAATAATAGAAGAAAATTATTATTATATAGATAAAACAAAATTTATAGAGGAGATATTAAATGATGGAACAAAGGTAAAACTTTTTTGTCGTCCAAGAAGATTTGGAAAAACTTTAAATATGTCTATGCTTAGATATTTTTTTGATGTAAAAAATAGAGAAGAGAATAGAAAACTTTTTAATGGACTATATATAGAAAAATCCCCAATGATATCAGAGCAAGGAAAATATCCAGTGATATTTTTAAGTATGAAGGGAATAAGTAGTTCAAATTTTGAAGATGCTCTTGATAAGATAATGGATAAAATAATAAGTGTTTATGAAGACTATTCATATATTTTAGATAAATTAGATGAGAGAAGCAGAAAAAGATATGATGCTATACTTGATGGTAATATAAATAGAGCCCAATTAGAAAGCTCCCTACTCTTTCTAACAAAATTGTTATACAAATACTACAACCAAAAAGTAGTTGTATTAATAGATGAATATGATTATCCAATAATGTCATCATATGAAAAAGGATACTATGAGGAGATGAGAGATTTCCTAAAGGCTTTCTATGGAGATGTACTTAAGACCAATGAATACTTACAAATGGGAGTGTTAACTGGAATAATCAGAGTAGCACAGGCAGGAATATTCTCTGATTTAAATAATTTTAAGTCTTTTACTGTTCTAGAGGAGAAGTATAGCACCTCTTTTGGACTTGTAGAAGAGGAAGTAAAAGCTATGCTAGCTTACTATGAGATAGGTTATGAGATGCCAGAGGTAAAGAAGTGGTATGATGGATATAGTTTTGGAAAAGATGAGTTATACAATCCTTGGAGTATATTAAATTATACCTCAGATAAAATACTAAAACCCTATTGGATAAATACAAGCTCTAACTTTATGATAAGAGAACTTTTAGAACAGACAGGGAAAGAAGGATTAGAAACCCTTGAGAAAATTTTTAACCAAGAGGATATAGCAGTAAGAATAACAGATAATGTAAGGTTTGGTAATAATTTATCAGCAAGTGAAGTGTGGGAACTAATGGTATACTCTGGTTATCTAACTGTAAATGGTAGGATAGAAGATGGAAGATATTTAGTGAGAATACCTAATATGGAGATAATGAATTTCTTTAAAGATGAATTTTTAAATATTATATTTGGAAATTATGATACAGTAGATAGATTAAGAGATGCTTTGAGGGATAAAAACTTAAGGTAGTTAGATAGAGTAATAGAAAAAATCGTTTTAGATGTAATGAGTTTCCACGACACAGGAACAAACAATGAATACTCATATCATATGCTATTAGCAGGATTTTTCTATGCCTTAGATAGTTACTATATTACCAAGTCAAATGTAGAAGCTGGCTATGGAAGAGCAGATATAATACTATTTCCAAGAGATAAGTCAAAGGCAGGATATATTTTGGAGTTGAAAAGAGCATACACTAAAACTCCAGAAAAAGAAGTAGAAAAAGTACTACAACAAATAGATGATAATAAATACTATGTAGAGTTAGAGAGATATGGAGTAAAAGAGATAATTAAGTTAGGTTATATTTTTGATGGGAAAAAAGTAGCAAGTAGTAATTTATCTTATTAGAATTTAAATAGCTTAAGAATTACTCTCGTTCAAAGAATAAAGAGTAAGTAAGGTTCAACTCGCTAAAAACATAAAACTCGGCTACGCCTCAAACAGTTATGTTTTTTAGCACTCGTTTTTACCGACTTACTCTAATATTCTTTTCAATCTCCATAATTCTTAAAGCTATTTCTTTTTCAACTTCTTGAAATAAGGAACAACTCTTAGTTTTTTCACTATTTAGATAATTTCTATTTCTCCTCTTTTTTAGCAAGATGCTCCTGTTGAACTATCTCAATCACTTCTAACATCTTCTTTTGAATATGAGCATATCCTACCTCTTTTATATGTGGCAAAATACAATTTGAACAATCTTTTATTCCGTGAGGGGTATATTTAAAATTTCCACCACACTTATCCCCTAGCATGTATAGAGGACAATAGCAAAACATACAGTTAAAATCCTCTAATTTTTCCATTTGATGACAAGGGAAAAATTCACACTCTTTATGATGTATAAATTTATAATTATTCATAGTCTTCCTCCTTAAATTATTTCTATATAATTAAGTATACTTTTTTTCTATCTACTTAGCAAGTTTATATTATATATCCATTTGAAAATATATATATATTTTTAAAATTTATGGTATAATATGGAAAGAGATTAGAAAATGGAGTTGATATTATGATAAGAGGGAATACAGAGGGAATAAAGGATTATATACTTAAAGAATTGGACTCTCTCTATGAGATAAATGTAGAAAAGAATAAACTTATTGAGCCAGAGATGCTTATGCTCATAGCTCAAATAAGTAACAAAATAAATAGAGAGATAAATATAGCAATAGATAGAAGGGGAAATGTTACAGAGATTTCAATAGGAGATAGTAGCAGTGTACAGCTTCCTATTATGGATATACAGGAGAGAAGACTTTCTGGAGTGAGAGTTATACATACACACCCTAGTGGAAGTTCAAATCTATCTAACATAGATATATCTGCACTTATAAAATTAAAACTAGATTGTATAGCAGCAATAGGAATAACTGAAGACAAAATTACAGGAGTAACTTTAGGATTTTGTAATGTAGAGAATAATGAGTTAACACATGAGGTAGTAGGACCACTTAGTATAGAAGAAGCAGTAAACTATCCTATGATAAATAAATTTGATGAGATAGAGTCTCTTTTGAGAAAGAGAGATATAGTGGAGAATGATACTGAGTATGCTGTTCTTGTGGGAATAGATACACAGGAGAGCTTAGATGAGTTAGCAGAGTTAGCTAGAGCTTGTAATGTTCAAGTAGTAGGGACATTTATGCAAAAGAAAAATAGAGTGGATTCATGTTTTTTTATAGGTACAGGAAAGGCTCAAGAGTTGGCAGTATACAAGCAATTAAAAAGAGCAAATCTGATAATTTTTGATGAAGAGTTAACAGGTATGCAGGTAAAAAATCTTGAGATGATAACAAGTTGTAAAGTCATTGATAGAACTACTCTTATATTGGAGATATTTGCTAGAAGAGCTAGAACTAGAGAGGCAAAAATTCAAGTGGAGTTAGCACAATTGAAATATAGAAGTACTAGACTCCTTGGACTTGGAAGTACAATGTCAAGAACAGGGGGAGGAGTAGGAACCAAAGGACCTGGAGAGAAAAAACTTGAGATAGATAAAAGAAGAATAAGAGAAACTATCTATGACTTGAAGCAAGAGTTAGAAAAGATAAGAAAAACTAGAGTTACTCAAAGGGAAAAGAGAGAGGAATCTGGTATTCCTAAAATATCTTTAGTAGGGTATACAAACGTAGGAAAATCAACTTTGAGAAACCTTTTAGTAGATATGTTCCCAGCAGATAATACTTCTAAAAAAGAGGCTGTTTTTGCTGAAAATATGCTATTTGCCACTTTGGATATTACAACTAGAGCTATAACTTTACCAGATAAGAGAGTGGCTTCTCTTACAGATACAGTAGGATTTGTAAGAAAACTCCCACATGATTTAGTAGAAGCTTTTAAGTCTACTTTAGAGGAGGTAAGCTTTTCAGATTTGATTATCCATGTAGTAGATGCCTCTAGTGATACTGCTATTGAACAGATAATAGCTGTTGAAAAGGTATTAACAGAGTTAGATGCTATGGATAAGCCAATGTTTTTAGCTCTAAATAAGTGTGACAAAGCTACTGAAGAGCAGCTTAATACTATAAAAGAGAAGTTTCCAGCTTATAAAACTATTGAGATAAGTGCAAAATCTCAAATGAATATAGATGGATTCTTAGAGATGATGGTGGAATCTCTACCTCAAACAACAAGAGTATGCACATATCTAATCCCTTACAGTGACTCATCAATGGGGGCTTACCTACACAGAAATGCTATAATCCAAAGTGAAGAGTATGAGGGAGAGGGATTAAAAATATCTGCTGTGGTAAATAATGAGGTATACAACAAATGTAAAAAATATTTAATAGGGGAATGATAGTATGAAAAAAACTATTGGAGAGATTTTAAAATTGGCTCTGCCTGCTGTGGGAGAGATGATACTCTATATGATGATATGGGTATTTGACACTATAATGGTGGGAAGACACAGTGGGCAACTTGGAGTTTCTGCAGTAGGACTTAGTTCAGAGGTAATATATACTTTTTTTAATATATTGGTGGCTATGGGGGTTTCTATCTCTGTTACCTCTATTGTATCTCGTTCTTTAGGAGCAAAAAATATAGATAAGGCTAGCGAGGTATCAAATATTGCTATAAAGATAGGGATTTTTCTAGGTGTAGTTTTAAGTGCCATATATTTTATATTTGCTGAAAATATCTTAAAAATAGCAGGGGCTAGTGATGACGTTATCAGCTTAGGAAAGGTGTATCTAAAGATTTGTTCCTTTGGAATAATCTTTAATATGCTCACTAATATTTTCAATGGAATATATAGAGGGTGTAAAAATACTAGAACTCCACTCTATGGAGCTGCTATTATGAATATTGTCAATGTGTCATTGGATTATATTCTTATCTTTGGTAAATTTGGAGCTCCAGAACTAGGAGTAAAGGGAGCTGCTATTGCAACAGTAGCAGGTATAATTTGTGCCTTTATCTTCTCTTTTTCACAATTGAAGAGATTACCTTTTAAGATACAGCTAAATAGAAAAATCGTGATGAAAGATTTTAAAGAGTTAGTTTATTTGGCTATCCCATCAGCTTGTCAAGAGGGGGCTTTCAGTATCAATAGACTTATCAATGTATCTATAATAATGGGGCTAGGAAGTCTTGCCTTTGCAGCAAACCAGATTACGATAACTATTGAGAGTATAAGTTTTATGCCAGGTTGGGGATTTGCTGTGGCTCTTACTACACTAGCTGGACACTCAGTGGGAGAGAGAAATTTTGAAAAAGCAAAGAAATATATCTATTACACAGTAACTCTCTCTATAATAACAATGGGATTTACAGCTATTATATTTTTTCTATTTCCTAATGAGCTAATCTCACTATTTATAAAAGAGAGTGAAAAAGAGGTAATAACATTGGGGGCTATGTGTCTGACATTAGCAGCAATAGAGCAAGTACCTATGGCAATAGCTATGGTTATTGAAGGGGCTATGAAAGGAATGGGAGATACTAAGACACCATTTAAAGTAGTATTATTTACTAACTGGATAATAAGGTTACCACTTATATACTATTTCCTTTACCTTCAAAGATATCCAGTGACTACATTTTGGAAAGTGACAGCTCTTCAATGGAGTATAGAGGCAATAATTATAGTTTTTGTATTTGAAAGAAAATGGAAAAAATATTATAGAACAAAAAAAACTACAACTTAGTAGTTGTAGTAGTAGTCAATGCCAAGAGCTTTTATTTGAGAAAGTAAAAGCTCTTTTTCTTTTTTTAGATTAAAGATAAAAGGAGCATTAATAGAAGCAGATGCTTTGATAAATACTAATGTATCAATGCTTCTTGGCTCAATAAATAGAGCTTGAGAATTAATGATACTATTGATATTTAATTTTGTCGTTCTGCTCTCTCTTAAAATTATATTGTAACTGAAAATATTGGAGTATTTATTATGAAACTCACTCCAATTATCAATTCCTTTAATATCAAAAACAATCTTCTCTTTATCCAAATTCAATTCATCAACTATTTTATCAATAGAGTGAAAAAATGATTTTATATCTTTTATATAATTTAGTCTAAGGGTATAAAATAAATAATTATTAGAAAAATTTTTCTCAATGCTATGAGTATAGGCTTTTTTTAGAAGTTGAAGAGTAAAATTTTCAAAAATACCCATATCATATGCCAATTGATACATATACTCTTTGTCGTTAAATCCTAATTTAGAAAAATCTTTTATAATTCTATAACCTAGAATAGAATTATCTCTGAAAGAAAAAATAGGGACAAAATTAAATTCAAGGTTATTAACAATCCTCTCAAAATATTTTAAACTCATATCTCACCCCAAGATTAAAAGTTATCAAGTCTTTTTATAAATTCAGTAAGAATATTTAAATCAATAAATCTATATTTTTCTAGCTCTGCCTCTTCAGTATCTGATATAATTTTTCTAAAAGGTAATTTTTTAGCTATTTTAATAGCTGAATCTATCATTTTCTTTTGAGAATCATCTCTTATTAAAATCTCTCCTAAAAAGTCAGCCTTAGATATAGCAACAGATTTATAAGGGTTATCTAAATTATCAAGTGTGCTAAGAATAGGGTCAGATAGTAAAATGTGACCAGCATAAATTTTCTCCCTGATAATTTCTAATAAATCTATTAAATCTTTTTTTTGATAAAAAAGTACCTCATTAGTTTCTTTGTAAAAATTGTAAACCTTGCTATTATTTGTAATTATAATGTATTCCATAAAACAACCTCCTGTTATTTTATTAGCACATAAACTATATTTCGTCAAGTAGTTAATAAAAAAAATATAAATATAGTCATAGTACAAAAAATATGGTATACTGTATAAAATGTTCTATTCTATATATTAAAAAAAATTTAAAAATTTAAATGTAAAAAAATGTTGACAGAATTTAAAAAAATAGTTATACTTACTTTTAGTAAAAAAAAAGGTAAAAGATGGAGGGAGTAGAGATGAGAAATATATTATTTAATAAAAAGCTAAGATTTAATATTTTTCTTGTTGATATTTCATCTTATTTTTCTTTTAAAGATATATTTATTTTAAAATTTATTAATTTTTATTTTAGAAATGATATGACTTTTTAGTTATATCATTTTTTTTGGGAAAAAATTTTAGTATTAGAATTTATAGGAGGTTAAAGTGAGAGGAAAACTTATTCTTGAAAATGGTATGAGTTTTGAAGGAAAAATTTTTGGTGAGTTAGGAGAGTGTACTGGAGAATTAGTATTCAATACAGGAATGACTGGTTATCAAGAACTTTTAACTGACCCATCATACTGTGGGCAAATTGTAGTAATGACATACCCAATGATAGGAAACTATGGAATCAACTTAGAGGATATGGAGTCTAGTAAAATTCATTTAAAAGGGTTTGTAATTAAAGAAGATGCTAAACTTCCTAATAACTTCAGATGTGAAATGACATTAGATGGATTTTTAAGACAAAACAATGTAGTAGCATTTAAAGGTGTAGATACAAGACAACTTACAAAAATAATCAGAGAAGAGGGAGCAATGAGAGCTATAATCACTGCTGAAGACTTAACTGAGAAAGAGATTTGGGAGCGTTTCAATGCATATAGTAATAAAGATGCTGTAAGCCAAGTAAGTACAAAAGAGATATATGAGATTCCTGGAGAGGGAAAAAGAATAGGAGTAATGGACTTTGGAATAAAAAGAAATATCCTAAGAAGCTTCTCAAAAAGAGGTTGCCATTTAGTAGTTTTCCCTTGGAATACAACAGCTGAAGAGATAATGAAATATGATTTAGATGGATTATTCCTATCTAATGGACCTGGAGACCCAGCTGATTTAACTGGTGTAATAGAAGAGATTAAGAAAATGGTAGGAAAACTTCCAATAGTTGCTATCTGCTTAGGACATCAATTATTATCTTGGGCATTAGGTGGAACTACTACTAAATTAAAATATGGACATAGAGGATGTAACCACCCAGTTAAAGACTTAATAAAAAATAAAATCTTTATAACTTCTCAAAACCACGGATATGTAGTGGATAGAGTACCTGAGGCTATGGAAGTAACTCATATTAACTTAAACGATAACTCTATCGAAGGAATGAGAAGTAAAGATTTAAGAATTATGTGTGTACAATATCACCCAGAGGCTTGGCCAGGACCATCAGACTCTGACTATCTATTTGATGATTTCTTAGATGTTATAGAAGGAAAATAATTCTTAAGATTTAATTAGTGTATTTTAAAGGAAAATTTTTGGGAGGATATAAATGTTAGATAAATCTATAAAGAAAACACTTGTTATAGGTTCAGGACCAATAATCATAGGACAAGCAGCAGAGTTTGACTATTCTGGAACACAAGCTTGTGAAACATTAAAAAAAGAGGGAATAGAAGTTGTATTAATCAACTCTAACCCAGCAACAATAATGACAGATAAAGCAGTAGCTGACAGAATATATATCGAGCCAATCACAGTTGAGTTCGTAGAAAAAGTAATAGCTAAAGAGAGACCTGACTCAATACTTGCTGGAATGGGAGGACAAACAGCTCTTAATATGGCAGTTGAGTTAGCAGAGAAAGGTATCTTAGATAAATATGGTGTAAAAGTAATCGGAACTCCTATTGAATCTATCAAAAGAGGAGAGGACAGAGAGTTATTCAGAGAGGCTATGGAAAAAATTGGAGAGCCTATCATCAAAAGTAAAATTGTTGAAAGCTTAGAAGAGGGATTCAAAGTAGCTAACGAAATAGGATACCCAGTAGTTGTAAGACCAGCTTATACACTTGGAGGAACAGGTGGAGGATTTGCTAACAATGATGTAGAGTTAGAAGATATTCTTTCAAAAGGTTTAGCACTATCGAGAGTTGGACAAGTTCTAATTGAAAAATCAATCCTTGGATGGAAAGAGATAGAGTATGAAGTAATAAGAGATGCTAATGGAAATGCTATAACAGTATGTAATATGGAAAATATTGACCCAGTTGGAATACATACAGGAGACTCAATAGTAGTTGCTCCATCACAAACTCTATCAGATAGAGAGTATCAAATGTTAAGAACTTCAGCTCTTAAAATAGTAAATGAGATAGGAGTAGTAGGAGGATGTAACGTTCAATTCGCTCTACACCCAAAATCATTTGAGTATGCTATTATAGAGATTAACCCAAGAGTATCAAGATCATCTGCACTAGCTTCTAAAGCAACAGGATATCCAATAGCTAGAGTTGCTACTAGATTATCATTAGGATACCTATTAGATGAAGTTAAAAACGAAGTAACTGGAAAAACATTTGCTTGTTTTGAACCAGCTCTTGACTATATAGTTGTAAAAATCCCTAAATGGCCATTTGATAAATTCAAAAAAGCAAACAAAAGACTTGGAACTAAGATGATGGCTACTGGAGAGGTAATGGCTATTGGAAATAACTTTGAAGCTGCTTTCCAAAAAGGATTACGTTCTCTAGAAATAGGAAGATTTAGCTTTGAGCACCCAGTTGTTAAGAAGATGACAATAGAAGAATTAAAAGCTGCTGTTGTAAAACCAGATGATGAAAGAATTTTCGTAGTTGCTGAGATGTTAAGAAGAGGATACATCAAAGAAAGACTTCAAAAATTAACTGGTATAGATAAATTCTTTATGGAAAAAATCGAATGGATAGTTAAACAAGAAGAGTTATTAAAGAAAATGAAATTCAAAGATTTAGATGAGCACTATCTAAGAAATCTTAAGAAAAAAGGATTCTCTGATAAAGGAATTGCTAGCTTAATGGGAATTTCTGAAAGAGATATCGAAAGAAAGAGAAAAGCTTACAATATAATCCCAACTTATAAAATGGTTGATACTTGTGCTGGAGAGTTTGCTGCAGACTCATCTTACTTCTACTCTACTTATGACCAATTTGATGAAGTAGTAGTAAGCAATAACAGAAAAGTAGTAGTTATAGGTTCAGGACCAATCAGAATAGGACAAGGAATAGAGTTTGACTACTGTACAGTACACGCTGTAAAAACTTTAAAGAAATTAGGAATTGAAAGTATAATTATCAATAATAACCCAGAAACAGTTTCAACTGACTTCTCAACTGCTGATAAATTATATTTTGAGCCATTAGTAACAGAGGATATTATGGCTATCCTAGAAAAAGAGAAGCCAGAGGGAGTAATTCTTCAATTCGGAGGACAAACAGCTATAAAACTTGCTAATGATTTAAGTGATAGAGGAATAAAAATCATAGGAACAAGTGCTGATAAGATAGACGAAGCTGAAGATAGAGAGAGATTTGAAGAGATGATGGAAGAGCTTAACATCAACAGACCAAAAGGAAGAGGAGTTTGGGATGTAGCTCACGGAATAGAGATAGCTAATGAGATAGGATATCCTGTACTTGTAAGACCTTCATATGTACTTGGAGGACAAGGAATGGAAATCTGTCACGATGAGTATAACTTAGTAAAATACTTAGAAGCTTCATTTGAAAGAGATTCTGCTAACCCAGTATTAATAGATAAATACTTAAACGGAATAGAATTAGAAGTAGATGCTATCTGTGATGGAGAAGATGTATTAATTCCTGGAGTAATGGAACATTTAGAGAGAGCTGGAGTTCACTCTGGAGACTCTATAACTATCTACCCTCAACAAAATCTATATGAAGGAACAGAGGAAGAGTTATTAGAAATAACTAAGAAAATGGCTAAAGCTCTTGAAGTAAAAGGTATGATGAATATTCAATTTATCGCTTACCAAAATAAATTATATGTAATTGAAGTAAACCCAAGATCTTCAAGAACAGTTCCATATATCTCTAAAGTATCTGGAGTACCAGCTATTGAAATAGCTACAAGAGTTGCTCTAGGAGAGAAATTAAAAGACTTAGGATATGGAACAGGAATCTATAAAAAACCAAATGTAGTTGCTGTAAAAGTACCAGTATTCTCTACTGAAAAATTATCAAGTGTTGAAGTATCATTAGGACCAGAAATGAGATCAACAGGAGAGGTTTTAGGAGTAGGAAATAATGTAGATGAGGCAATCTTCAAAGGATTATTAGGAGCTAAGAGAGTTCACCTAATCCAAGATAGAAAAATCCTAGTAACTATTAGAGATAAAGATAAAGAGGAATTCTTACCAATAGCTAAGAGCTTAGTAAAACACGGTTCTACTCTATTTGCAACTAAAGGAACTCAAAAATTCCTAGCAGAAAATGGTGTTGAGTCTACTCTAGTAAATAGAATAGGAGAAGAGTCACCTAATATCAACGACGTATTAAAAAATAGAGAGGTTGACTTATTAATCAATACTCCTACTAAAGCTAACGACGCTCAAAGAGATGGATTCAAAATGAGAAGAACAGCTATTGAGTATGGTGTAGATGTACTTACTTCATTAGATACTATCAACGCAATCTTAAGAATGCAAGATAGCCATATTGATGAGAGCAAGTTAGATGTATTTGATGTAAGTAAAATCTAATTTTTCATTAATAATATAGAATAAAAATTTTCGAGGGGCTAAAACCCCTCGAATTTTATTTTCTAGTTACTACTCAGCTATTTATGATTTAAAAAGAAAACTAAGAATTGTTTCATATTCCAAGAAGTTGATTAACTATGAGCTTATCTCACTAAAAATGCAAGGGTTAAGTCTTCGACTTATTGCATTTTTTAGTGTTCGATTTCACTGAGTTAATCTAACTTCTCTTCATAAATTACACAATTCTTTGAGTTTTCTTAAATTAATTTACTGGCTGAGTAGTTACATTTTCTAATATTAGTAATTGAGCAATTCTAGAAATTCATACTACTAAAATTTTAGTAGTATAGATTTACTTATCATCAACCTTTAATTGTAAAACATCAGGTCTAGAATAGTGACCACAAACATCAAATTCCATTCTACTCATAGGAACTTTACTCATATCTAACTCTGCATAGATAATCTCTTCTCTATCCCAGACAGGCTCAGTTTCATAGTGTCCATAAGGGTCAACTATACAGCTTCCTCCTCTACAAACTCTATTATCCAATCTATCTATCTCCTCTTTAGAAAGTAAATCTTTAGGATAGTCATCTTTAGTAAAATACATATCACAGTTGATAAAGTAGCAGTGTCCTTCGATAGCAATATGTTTTATTGTATCTTGCCACTCTTTATTATCATTTGTATTAGGAGAGATATAGATAGTGATACCTTTTTCATAAAGAGCTACTCTAGCAAGAGGCATATAGCTTTCCCAACAGATTAAACTTCCAATGTTACCCCAAGGTGTATCACATACAGGGAAATAGTACTTGTTGGCATCTCCCCATACCACTCTTTCACTTCCAGTAGGTTTTAATTTCCTATGTACTGATACAATCTCCCCTTCTGGAGAAAATATAATATTACTATTATATAAAGTAGTAGTTTCTAAATCTCTTTCCGATACTCCAATACTCACATAGACTTTATATTTTTTTACAACCTCAGCAATAGTATCAGTCTCTTTTCCAGGAATAACTATTGAGTTATCATAGTATCTTTTCCAATCCACTCTTCCAAACTCTTTTCTGCTTCCAACAGTAAAACCAAATGTCATTCCATAGGGATATCCAGGGATAAAAAGTTCAGGAAAAACTATAAGTTCACTTCCTTTACTAGCACTTTCCTCTATATAATCTATAACTTTTTTCACACACTCATCTTTGTTGAAAAGTATAGGTGCTGCCTGTACAACTGCAATTTTACATTTTTCTTTTAACTCTTTCATATTAAACCTCCACTTTAATATATTATCTAATCCCCATATTTTTCTAGTGCTAACTTATATTTTTGTATAAACCACTCCTTTAGAGAGAGAGGCTCTAGTATTTTTACATCATCTAAAAAATATGCAAAATATCTTTTAGCTTGCTCTTCAGAACATCTAAATTCATAGATATCTCCATTTTGAGAGATAGTCTCTGGACGGTTGAGTGCAAGGGTAGAGAGAAGTTTTTGTCCTTCCTCTGTTAAAGAAACTTTTATTTTCTTTCCTTGAGATAAAAAAGGGTCAAAGTTTTTTATTACATTTTCAATGAAATCTTTATTTTCCCACTCTTTTTCCTCTTGAGTTATAAAAATAGTTTTGATATTACTAAGCTTATAGTTTTTATATCTCATCTCAAGAAAGTCATAACAAAAGATATAGTTTCCCAATTCCAATTTAGAGCTACCAATGTAAAAAGGGAGAATAGAAGTTTTTCTCTCATCATCAAAGGTAAGTTTTAAAACTCTTTTATTTTTAATTCCATATTTTATACGATTTACAATATCCTCATAGAGAAATAGCTCTCTAGAACTTTTAGATTGATGAGTATATCTATATATCATTTTTCTTATAAAGTCAGCCTCTATCTGAATTTTTTGCTCAGCTAAAATATCATAATAAATATTTCTATTGTTTTTATTGAGATTGAATTGAATAATCCCTTTATTATCCTCTTCACTATAAATGTTTTCAATTCTTTCTTCTTTCAATTTGTCAAAGATATAATTTATAAGAAAGTTTTTAGTAACTTTAAAACTCTGACAATCAGCCTCAATAATATCAATAGCACATTTATTAAGTGTTACACGAATTTTTTTTTCCATTATATAATCCTTTCAAAAAATATAGAGGAGTTTCCTCCTCTATATTGTAACATATTTAAATAGTTTTCAGCTATCTTTTTCTATCTACTGATTTCTTATATTTTTAAATTGAGATTTTATTAAATTTAATTTTTCAGGAGAGGTAAGTAGTTCATATCCTAAAATGGCTAAGGCTTTTCCTCCTAAGATTACAGCTTCATTCCCACAAGATGATTTAGCAGCTTCAGCAAATTCCAAACTATGCCCTGCAACATCAGAGTTACAAATTTTTATACTAGGTTGAATAGTTGGAATAACTTGGCTAACATTTCCAACATCAGTAGAACCAATTCCTTTTTTATGTTCTTTACTAACTTCTACTCCTAATCTTTTCATAACATCAACATAAAAATCATCAAATATAGGAGTAGGTATTACATTATCAACTCTGTTTTGAAAACTTGAAACTTTCTCTTTACAACCTGTCATAGTAGCTGCACCTTTAGCTATTGCAACTACTTTTTCAGTCACCTCATCACAACCTTCTTTAGTAGCTGCTCTTATATAAAAACGAGCTTTTGTATAGCTTGGAATAATATTAGGAGCATCTCCACCATGAGTTATGATACCATGTATTTTTATATCAGGAGTAAGATGTTGTCTTAAAGTAGCTATTCCATTGAAAAAGTGTAAAAGAGCATCTAAAGCATTCTTTCCTTTTTCAGGACAACCTGAAGCATGAGCTGGAGTTCCAAAGAACTCAAAGTCTAAAGGATTTACAGCTAAACTTTTTCCAGTTGTTAAGTTCTCTGTACCTGGATGTATAATCATAGCTACATCAATATCTTTAAAAAGGTTTTCCCTAACAAAAGAACCTTTAGCACTTCCATTTTCTCCTCCCTCTTCAGCAGGGCAACCAAAAATAATAATTTCTCCGGGAGTGTTTTTTAAAGTTTCTCCTAGAGTAATAGCTCCAGCTATACTAATACTTCCTATTATATTGTGCCCACAAGCATGCCCTAAGTTTGGAAGAGCATCATATTCAGCTAAAAAACTTATCTTAGGATAAGCTCCAAGAGAAGATTTTTTTCTAGCTATAAATCCTGTTGGATGACCAGCTATATTTTTTTCTATTTCAAAACCATACTCTTTTAAAGTGTTAGTAAGTAATTCACAAGCAAAATACTCTTTATTTCTAACTTCTGGATTTTTATGAATCTGTTGGCTCACTTCTATAAATTTTTCTCTATTTAAATCAATAAAATCTATAATTTTTCTTTCCATAAATATCACTCCAATTAGTTAACTATTATATTTTTTAGAATACAGGAACAGATGAACCTTTGTAATATTCTATTATTAAATCTTTTATTTTTTGTGATTGATAAACTTCTACTACTCTTTTTACAAGAAGATTATCTTTGTTGTCTTCTCTACTAGCAATAATATTATAGTAAGGTTTTAACTTTTCATTTTTAGCATCTTCCAAAAATAATGAGTCTTCTAATGGAGAATAATTAGCTTCTACAGCAACTCCATTATTTATAACAGCTATATCCACATCATCAATAGATCTAGGGATTTGAGTTGCTACAAGTTCAACAATTTTTAAATTCTTAGGATTAGAGATTATATCTTTAATTCTAGGAAATAATCCTGAACCTTCTGCTAATTTTATAAGTCCTGCTTCTTGAAGTAGGATTAAGGCTCTTCCAGAGTTAGAGCTATCATTAGGTATAGCAACAGTTGAATTATCTTTTAGTTGTGATAAATCTGTAATTTTTTTAGAGTATATTCCCATAGGGGCTATCACAGTATAAGCTATATTTTCAATAGTTAAATTATGTTCTTTCTTAAAAGTATCAAAGTATATCTCTGTTTGAAAAGCATTTAAATCTATCTCTTTTTCTTGAAGAGCTAGGTTTGGTCTAATATAATCTCCAAAACTAACAAATTTCAAAGTTATGTTTTCTTTTTTTAATTCATCTCTCACTGTTTCCCAAACAATACTTTCATCTCCATTGATTCCTAGTTTAATTATATTTTCTTGAGAAGTTTTTTCACCACCACAGTTAACAAAAAGCAGTGTTAGAATTGATGTAATAATGATATATTTTAATTTTTTTAACATAGTATCTCTCCTTTTATGTTTTAGTGTTTAATTTTTTGAATAAGCTTTTCCCCTATCCATTGTATAGTTGTAATCATAAGAATTAAGATTATAATAGTTACTACCATAATATCTGTTTTAAAATGTTGATATCCATATCTGATGGCAAAATCTCCAAGTCCTCCACCACCAACTGTACCAGCTACTGCAGAAAAACTAATAAGACTAACTGTTGTAATAATTAGAGCATATATGATTTCTGGTAGAGCTTCTCTTAGAAGAACCCTATAGATTATTTCAAATGGAGAGGAACCCATAGCATAAGCTGCTTCAATTACTCCAGAATCTACACTAGATAGAGCTGATTCAATCTGTCTAGCTATAAATGGAGCTGACCCAAAGATTAAAGGAACAATCGCTCCCTTTAGTCCTATTGTAGTTCCTACTATAAATCTAGTTACTGGGATTAAAGCTGCTAATAGAATAACAAAGGGAATAGACCTTAATATATTTATTATTCTAGCTAAAGTTGTATTTATAAAGGTATTTTCTAAAATACCATTTTTTTTAGTAACAGCTAGGGCTATTCCTAAAATTATACCAATGAGAGTGGAAATTATACCAGCTATAAATACCATTATAATTGTTTCTCCAAGTGCTGTATAAAGTTCTTCACGATAGTATATTACATTTTCTAAATATTTATATGCAAATTCCAACATTTTTTAAAACCTCCGTATCTATATTGTTTTGGTTTAAGTAGTTTATAGCATTTGAAACCTTTTCTTCACTTCCTTCAAATTTAACAATGAGCTTTCCAATAGATGTTCCTTTAATAATTTCAATATTACCAAAAAGAATACTAGCATCAATATCTAATTCTCTAGAAATTTTTGAAATATAAGCTTCCTCAGCATTTTCACCTATATATGATAGCTTTATAAAATGCTCATCAGGTTTTGATGGTAGATTTTCAAGATATTCAGATATTTTTTTACTATTAAATATTGTAGAAAGAAATTTTTTTGTAATGTCAGCTTTTGGTCTTGAAAATACTTCTACAATATCTCCTTGTTCTTTAATTTCTCCATCTTCCATAACTATAACTCTATCACATATTTCTTTTATTACCTCCATTTGATGTGTTATTAGGATAATTGTAACTCCTAATTCTTGATTAACTTTTTTTAGAAGCTTCAGAATAGAAATTGTAGTTTCAGGGTCTAGAGCAGAAGTAGCTTCATCACACAGAATTATATCTGGTTTGTTAGCAAGTGCTCTTGCTATACCTACTCTCTGTTTTTGTCCTCCAGATAGTTGAGATGGATAATTCTCCTTTTTCTCTTTTAAGTTAACTAGTTCAAGTAACTCCTCTACTCTTAAATCTATCTCCTTTTTAGATAAGTTACTTCCCTTTAATGGATAGGAGATATTTTTAGAGATGGTTCTACTTTTCATTAGATTAAAGTGTTGAAATATCATTCCTATTTTTTTTCTAATTTCTCGAAGTTCTTTATCATTTAGAGTATTTAGTGTGACTCCATTAATGATAACTTCTCCAGTAGTGGGTGGTTCTAAGAGATTTATACATCTGAGTAGTGTACTTTTACCTGCTCCAGAGTATCCTATAATCCCTACGATTTCCCCAGGATTAAAAGAGAGATTGATATTTTTCAATGCCTCTACTTTTTTTCCATTGTCATAGTAAGTCTTGCTGATGTTCTTTAGTTCAATCATAAAATCCTCCCTAGAAAAAAATTATAAAAAAAACTCTATTACCATCAAGTAATAGAGTTGGATACAAAATTAGTATCTTCCATCTGTCTGGAATTAGCACCACATCTATAAGATAGGTTGCTGAAACGTCATAGAGCCAGTCTCTCGGTTTCTCTTGATGGTTTGTTTTTTGTTGTTGGGGTAATTATATACCTGAGAATACTATTTTGTCAATATTTTTTTATAATAATTCTCTATATTTTTTGATATACTGTTTTTTAACTAGTGTAACTAGTAGCATATATCCTACTATTGTTAGGATTAAGAAGAACCAATAGATAAGTGGTAATTGAGTTAATCCTAATAGATTTCCTAAAGGAGTATATGGAATTATTGAAACAATTAAAATTCCTAACATTGTAAGTACAGTTACAGGTAAAGAAGTTATACTTTGAATAAAAGGAATTTTTGGAGTTCTTATCATATGGATAACTAGAGTTTGCGACCACATAGATTCAATAAACCAACCTGTTTGGAACATAGCTTCATAAGCTGCTCTCAATGTTTCTTGCTCAACTGGGATAGAGTTGTATAGCACTCCATTCGATACAAACATAGGACAGATTACAAAATACATCAATAAGTATGTAGTTATATCAAATATAGAACTAGTAGGTCCTATCCATAACATAAATTTTCCAATAGAGCTTGCTTCCCATTTTCTAGGAATTTTTAAAAACTCTTTATCTACATTATCCCAAGGGATAGCAGTACAAGATAGGTCATAGATTAGATTTAATAGAATTAAGTGTATGCTCATCATTGGTAAAAATGGTAAGAAAGCACTAGCAGCTAATACTGAAAACATATTACCAAAGTTAGATGAAGCAGTCATCTTAATATACTTAATCATATTAGCATAAGTTTTACGTCCCTCTATAATTCCCTCTTCTAATACCATTAAATCTTTTTCAAGTAAGATTATATCAGCAGATTCCTTAGCTATATCCACAGCTGTATCAACAGATATTCCTATATCTGCCTCTTTCATAGCAGCAGCATCATTTATTCCATCTCCCATAAATCCAACTGTATGTCCATTCTCTTTTAAGATTTGAACAATTCTAGTTTTTTGCATAGGAGATAGTTTTGCAAAGATATCTACCTTTTCAATAACAGTTGAAAGTTCTTCATCACTCATATTATCTATATCTGAGCCAAGTAAAATATTTTTACTATTAAGTCCAACTTTTCCACAAATACTTTTAGTAACTTTATCATTATCTCCAGTTAGAACCTTAGTTCTTACACCATACTCTTTTAGAGCAGCAATAGCCTTAGCAGTTGTAGGTTTAGGTGGGTCTAAGAAAGCAAGATATCCCATAAGTACCATATCTACTTCATCTTTTACTCCAAAACTATCCACAGGAGATGGATTAGTTTTTTGAGCAAGAGCAATAACACGAAGTCCGTCTTCATTGAATTTTTCAACAGTTTTTAAAACTTCCTCTTTTATCTCATCAGTAAGTAAAACTATCTCACCTTTAAACTCTGTATATTTACAAATAGATAACATCTCTTCAACAGCACCTTTAGTTATCATCTGTCTTTTTCCTGATTTATCTTCTACCACTACAGTCATACGACGACGAGAAAAGTCAAAAGGAATCTCATCAACTTTTGTATATATCTTTTCTAATTCTAAAAGAGAACTATCCTTTTCTCCCTCTTCATGAGTTTTTTCAATGATAGATAAATCTAATAGATTTTTTAATCCTGTTTGAAACCAGCTATTTAAAAAAGCATGACGCAATACTCTATTATTTTCATTTCCATGTACGTCCATATGATACTCTAGAACTACCTTGTCTAAAGTGATAGTTCCTGTCTTATCTGTACAAAGGATATCCATTGAACCAAAGTTTTGAATAGAATTAAGATTTTTAACGATAGTTTTCTTTTTAGCCATAGATACAGCACCTTTAGCTAAACAAGTTGTAACTATCATAGGTAACATCTCTGGAGTAAGTCCTACAGCTATTGAGATGGCAAATAGTAGAGCTTGTACCCAGCTTCCTTTTGTAAATCCATTTACAAAAAATACAATAGGAACCATTACCATCATAAAACGAATAAGTAACCATGAAACAGAATTGACACCTTTTTCAAAACTAGATTCAATTTTTTCATCTGATACTAAAGTTTTAGATATAGAACCAAGAAGTGTATTATCTCCAGTAGAGATAACAACTCCAATAGCTGAGCCACTGATAACATTGCTTCCCATAAAAGCTATGTTATTTAACTCTGTTACAGCAAGTTTATCATCTAGTATAATTTGAGCTTTTTTCTCTACTGGCTCACTCTCACCTGTTAGAGAAGATTGGCTGATAAAGAAGTCTTTACACTCAATTATTCTTAAATCAGCAGGAATAATATCCCCAGCAGCAAGATAAACTATATCTCCGATTACTACATCTTCTAAAGGAATCTCCTTTTTATTTTCTCCAAATCTTTTAACTGAAGTAGTAGTAGTTATCATAGCAGATAAGCTTTCAGCAGCATTATTACTTTTTTCCTCTTGAATAAAACGTAATAATCCAGAGATAGTAACCATAGTAGTGATAATGATTACTGTAAAAGGAGAAAAATCTTCTGGAGTGTTACTGTACCAAGGAATAATCATATCAGTAACAGTAGATACAAGAGCTAGACAGAAAAGTACAGCTGTAAAAGGATTTACAAAAGCCTCTACTATTTTTTTGAAGAAAGATTTTTTCTTTCCATGAGTTATTATATTCTTTCCAAATATATCTAAGCTTTTTTCAGCTTGTTCCTTAGTAACTCCCTCTAAAGATGTATCTAATTTTTTTAGTAACTCCTCTGTTCCTAGAGAAGAGTACACTCTTATTTTTTTGTTTTCTTCATCTTTTAGATTTCTTGAGTTGATTTCAGTTTTATTAATGTTTTTAAATTTTTTCATTGCTATCCTCCTTAATTTTAAAATATCTTTAAATCTTAAACAGGGTAGCATATATTTAAAAGAACAAGGGCGAACTTAAAAACAGACATAGAAAAAGATGTCTGATAAATATTGAACTTTTAAATACATACTACTGCCACTATTTTCTACGTCCATTTTGCACCTCCTAAAAAATCAAGAAAATAAAAAACTCCATACCAATTCAAACAGTGGTATGGAGTAATATCCAAATAAATATAAAAAATAAAAAACTATTTTTTACCACCGTTTGAGCTTCAACTCTGTAGGGCGGTGAAGTTACATTAGATAACACCTTGGTTTCGATGTTGCCTGTTCAAACCAGCGCATAGTGTCTCCACTATTTTGCGGCAGTAACCCATATCCCTATAGTAGCCTTACTTACCGGAACTATTAAGTTGCCTAAAGTATAGTATAATTTTTTTTATTTGTCAAGCAAAAATTTATTTTACTTTTTCTAAAATTTTAAAAACTTCCTTCATTTCAGAGTTTAAGAGCATCTTTCTAGTTTCAAAAATTTTTCTATAATAATCAGTTTTTTCTTTTTGAGGAAGATAATTTTTATTAATCTCTAAATTATTTTTTATTATCTCTTTTAAATCTTTTATATCTCCAAGAGCATAAGCCACAGTTAATACATTCATCATCACAGCTCCACCAGATTTCTTAAAAGTTTTAGTTTTAGTATTTAACATATCAGCTTTTATCTGATTCCAAAGGTTACTTTTGCTTCCACCCTCAGTTATAGTTATCTCCTCTAGAGATACTCCACCTTTTTTATATATATCTGTGATTCCAATATAGTCATATCCAATAGCTTCAAGTACAGCTCTCCACAGTGTAGCTTGGTCTGTATCCATTCCCATATTCAGAAAACAACCAGAGGCATTTGCTAATTCTCCAACTCCTTTAGTAAGATATGGTAAGAATAAAACTCCATTAGCTCCAGTTGGAATTTTTTCTGCTGCTTCAGAGAGCTTATCAAAATATGAGTCCTCACCAACTTTATCACAGATATTATCTCTAAACCATCTAAGAGCAAGTCCACCTGTTCTTATAAATCCCCAATAAAAATATGAATTTTCTAAAGTTCCACTATTAAAAATCAATCCATTTTCTGGTTTGCTCAATTCCTCTTTTATTCCATCAGTTGATACACAGAACATAGCACAAGTACCAGCTACATCAGCAGCCATATTTTTCTCTAAAAGTCCACACCCTAACATAGATTGCATAGTATCTCCAGCACCAGCACAGATAGGAATACCTGCTGGTAAACCTGTAAACTCTGCCATCTCTTGAGAGAGATTTCCAATTATATCCCAAGGTTTTACTATTTTAGGAAGATATTTTTTATCTATATTTAAGATTTTAAGTTGCTCATCTGACCACTCTTTTTTATAGACATTGTATCCTAATCCCCAACCAGACATAGTTCCCCAATCTATAAAAGCATCTTTAGGAGATAATCCAGCTAGATTCATCAAAATATATGGAGCATTGTGAACAAATTTACAACCATTTTCAAGAAATCTAGTATTTTTTAAAAACCATCTAGCTATTATAGCTGGAAACATACAGTTAGGAGTAGGATTTCCAGTTTCTTTAGCCCAGATTTCAAAATTTTTACTTGAAAGCTCCTCTACATCTTTTTGGCAACGAGAATCTAAGTAGTTTACATACGGTGTTATAGGCTTACCATTTTCATCTATTCCAGCAATACCACAGATTATTCCATCACCAAAAATTCCTCTCACTTCATTTGGATTTAAGCCTTTTTCCTTCATCTGTGTAACACAATCTCTTATCCCTTTTTTACAAGCTTCTAAATATTCATTTACATCCATCTCTACCCAACCAGATTGAGGATAATTGAGAGTAGTAGGATAAGATTTCTCAGCTACACACTCCATTTCTAATGAATAGATAGCAACCTTAACACTTTGAGTTCCAGCATCAAATCCAATATAATATTTGTTCATAACAACCTCCATAAAAAATTTAAATATTTTTAATGGAAAATTTAAAGATAACTATTAAAAAAAGCCCAGAAAAAATCTGGGCAGGATAGACGAAAAATAGTATATCTTTTCTTCTTCCATCCAGACTATACTGTCGGTTTTGGAATTTCACCAAATCAGAATTAAAAAATTCTCGTGGACTATAACCACCGGTCGGGAATTGTTACCTCACCCTGCCCTGAAGATAAAATATTCTTACTAATTTGAATATATCACTTTTAAATCTAATTGTCAATATAATATTCAAAAGTTCTGAAAATGACATATTAGTGTGATAAAATTAAAATGTAAACTTGTAGTTGCAAAAAAGTATGTATATAGTTGGTTGCTTTTTTTAAAAAAAGAAAGTATAAATTATTAAAAGGAGGGATGAATATGAACTTTGGTGATAAAATTCAGCTTCAGAGAAAAAAGAAAGGAATGACACAAGAGGAGCTAGGAGAGGAATTAAATGTTTCTAGGCAGACTATAACTAAATGGGAATCTAATCAATCTTTTCCAGAGATAAAAAAGATTATAAAACTTAGTTATTTCTTTGATGTAACTATTGATTATTTATTAAAAGATGAAATAGAAGATGAAGAAAGAAATGTTATAAAAATAGAGAAAGAGGAGAAAAATATTTTTTCCACAAAAATAAAGTTGCTAATAATTCCATTGATTGTTTCATTGGTAGGTATGCTTATATTATATGTAGATTCGTATATTCATCCTATAACTACTACTGATTGGGATGGGACTTATTATGATGGATTTTGGGGATATCTTTATATAAATGAAAGAAAAGAGTTGTTTTTTATTTTATTACTGGTTTTTTTAATAAATTGTACATTTATTTTGTATTTTAACAAAAAAGGTAAAAATTAGGTTGGTGATACTATGTTTAAAATAATAGGATTGATACTTATATTTATAGGAGTATTTAACCTTTTTCAATATAATAAAGCTCAAAAGGGAAATTTTTATGTAAAAGGAACTTTTATTGATTATCGTTATTCTTCGGCATTAAATAAATATTTTCCTGTCTTTAGATATACCATAGATGGAATAACTTATGAAGAAGAGTATAGGGGAGTTTATAAAAGTAAAGAAAAAATAGAAAAATTGAAAAATATAGATATTGATGAGATACCAGAAGTTACTAGAAAATTTATGAAAAAAATAAAAGATGTTAATTATATAGAATTTGAAATTGGAAAAGAATATAAATTATTAGTAAATAAAAATAATCCTAAAGAATTTTGGATAGCTGAAGATGGAACTAATAGGGGAAGGGAATATATTTGGATAGGAGTAGGAGTTGTGTTTTTAATAATATCATATCTTTTTGAAGTTATAAAAGGAGTATTTTAAAAGTTAGAAAGAATTGAGGAGGAAATCTATGAAAGTAAAGATAGTATTAGGGATAGTAGCATTATTAGGAATAGGAGTTGGAACTTATATTTATCAAAATAGATATTCTTTTTATAGATATTTACCTGCTGAGAATGAAAATAAACTTCAAAGTATTAACTTTAAATTATGTGATGAGAATGGAAATTTATTTAGTGGAAGAGTTAAAAGTGGAAGTGATTTATATTTAAATATTTATTCCTATAAAGATGGGGAGTTAAATGGATTAAATGTAATCTATTATAAAGATAGTATAAAAGAGTTGGGACATTGGAAAAAGGGAAAACAAAATGGACTTTTTCAATTGTACACAGAAGATGGAATCTTAATTGAAAGTGCTAATTTTAAAAATGGAGAAAGAGATGGACTAACAGAACAATATTTTAGTTCCACAGGAAAATTAAGAGTATCAGCAAATTATAAAGAGGGAATACTTGAAGGAGAATATAAGGTATATTATCCTGATGGAACTCTTCAAGGAGAGGTAATTTATAAAAATGGAGAAATGAATGGAGAGTTTAAAGAGTATTATGAAAATGGAAATATAAGATTTACTGGAAGTTATAAAGAGAGTTTACAAGATGGAGAGTGGAAATTTTATTTAGAAAAAGGAAACTTACGAACAGTAGTAAACTATAAATCTGGAGAGCTTAATGGATTAAAAGAGGATTACTATGAAAATGGAAATTTATGGATAAGACAGGAGTTTAAAGATAATATTCCAGAGGATATTTATGAAATCTATTATGAAGATGGGACACCTCAATTAAAAGCTAAAATAAAAGAGGGAATTGTTATAGAGGAGAAAAGGTTTAATAGAGATGGGACACTTTATGATGAAGATGATGATAGAGTAATTATAAGTGAATCTGTTGATAATAATTTTGATGATATTTCCTTTAGTGAAAATAAAGAAGAGATAACTATAACCGAAATTGATGAAAATGAAATTATAAGAACAAACTAAGAGAAGCTTTATCTAGTTTTATACTTAAGATATGATATGTGGAGTGGATAGGATATGAGAAAGAGATTTTTAATAGTTGTAATTTATTTTATATTGTTTATTCCTATAATTGTGGTGGGAGCTAATAATTCAAGAGTAATTTCAGAAGATATGGAGGAAAAAAATAAAATGAAATTAGAAGTTGAAATCAATGATATATACTTTTCTGTTCCTAGCACCTTGAAAGAGGTTATAACTAAAGGATGGAAGATAAGTGATAGAGAGCCGTACTTTTTAAAACCATTGATTGGAGAAGATTACTATGAAATGAGAACAAACTGGTCATTGTCTAAAGATAAAAAAAGTATTGCTAAGGGGGGAAGAATTATTAGACTTTTAGAAAAAGATGGAGTACTTTTAGAAGTAACAATAGCAAATCAAAACATTGATGAAGATGATGAACCATTCCAAAAAATTGAAGAGGGGATAGTAGATTCTATGGTTGTTTTCTATGATAAGACTCATTCTAGTATAAAATTAAATGGGATAGAGTTAAAAGAACTAACACCTGATATTATACTAAAAAATTATCCTGTAAATGAAGGTTGGGAACATATTCCAACAAACTATAGGAATCATCCAGAATTTGAAACTTCATTAGAATATACAGTTATGAAGATTGTAGGTAATAGTGAGGAGAGTATCACTATATATTTTGATTTAGATAATAGAGCTTATAAGGTAGAGATATTAAATCAAGTAACAAGTATATAAAATTGTAATAGGGAATTTTTTAATAATTTATAGCATATTTGGAGGTAAAAATGAAAAAGGCAATTTTAGTTTTAGGATTATTAATATCAACAATAGCATATTCAGAAGAAAAATCAGCTGTAACTGAGGTGGTATCATCAGTAGTATCTGGAGTGGTATCTACTGGAAAGAATGTTTTAAAAGGGGTAAAAGAGGGAATAGATACAGGAAGACAAGATGGTAAAAGTATAGATGAAGCTTTAATAATTTATGATAAAGAGCTATTTGAAAAAAATATAAAACCCTCAGTTCTATCAGTAACAAAAGATGAGGGAAGATATAAAGTAGTAGTTGGTTTAAAAAATGAAACAGATAGAATGATAAGATTGACAAATTTCCATGAACAAAAATCTTTACAACTTTTAGATACTGATGGTTTTGCTGTATTTGGATTGGGAGTTGAGGATATCAATATACCAAAAAAATCAGCAGTAAAAGCAACTTTTATGTTTCCTATTGATGGTAAGCCAGAGATATTAAAAATTTATGAAAGTGAAGTAAAAATTGAGGATAAGGTGATAAAACAGTAGTTAAAATACTACTTAATATTGTTATAGAGAGATGATGAGATAGAAATATCTAAGAGAAGTAAGAATTTAAAAGTTATTTATGAAGCTACCTCTTTTATTCCTTGTACTTTGGGATTTAATATTACAGATTTAGAGAATGCTATTAAAAAGTTAAAAGTAAAAAATTATAAGGAGGGTTTATGATTAGTTTAAAAGATAATAATTCATTAGTTAGGAAAGTTGGTTTTCTTTTTATACTAGTTATTTTATTACAGATACCAATGTTTTTTATAAATAGAATAATAGACGAGAGAGAGTATTCTTATAGAAATATGGTAAGGGAAATAGGCAATGAATGGGGTGAAAAACAAACTATTGCTGGGGCATTTTTAATAATACCATATAGTGATGTAAAGGTAGAATATGATGAGTATGGTAAAAAGATAGAGAGAAATGTTGTGAAAGATTGGATATTACTTCCAGATAAATTAAATGTAAAAGTTGATTTAAAAGATGAGGTCAGAAAAAGAGGGATATATAAGACAACTGTATATAGTGGAGATATTATATTAGAGGGAGAGTTTCCTAAATTACGTGATGTACTTCCAGCTAATCTTAATCCATATAATATAGGAATCGGCTTAGGGATAACAGATACAAAATCTTTGATGAAGGTGGAGGAGTTTAAAGTAGAAGGAAAAGATATCTATTTAGAATCGGGAACAGGAGTTACTCAACATCTATTAAATACAGGAATATCTGGAACTATCAGTGAAAATATATTACAAAAAGATAAGATAAAATTTTCTATTAAGCTCAGTCTAAGAGGGAATGGTGGGATAGAGATACTACCTTTTGGAAAGGAAAATCACTTTGAAATAAGTTCTACTTGGAAATCACCAAGCTTTTATGGAATTTTACCAAGTTCTAAAGTCATAGATGAAAATGGATTTAAAGCTCAATGGGATGTATCATTTTTTGTAAGAAATTATAAACAAGATTTTGCTGAAGGATATTATTCTGATATTAGTGAAGGGAAAATAGGAGTAGACTTATATGAAGGTGTAACTCATTATAGACAGGTTATGAGAGCAGTAAAATATAGTATGCTATTTGTGATGTTAAGTCTTTTTGTAGTATATATCTTTGAAGTGACTAGTAAAAGATTTACTCACTATATTCAATATGGAGTAGTAGGTTTTTCATTGACACTATTTTATTTAGTTTTACTTTCAATGTCAGAGTATTTTAACTTTAATCTAGCATATATTATAGCCACTTTGATGGTTGTTATTCCAAATTCACTATATATAAAAGCAGTAACTAAAAATAAAAATTATGGTTTGGGAATGTTGGTATTTTTATCAGGAGTCTATGCAGTATTATATTCTATATTGAAGATGGAACAGTATGCTTTAATGACAGGAACTCTTCTATTGATGTTAGTTCTTTATGTAATGATGTATATTACAAGAAACATAGAAATTTCTCAAGAATAGGAGGTATTTATGAATAATCCTATCAGTGATTTATATGTAAAATTTATGGAAACAATAGAACCCTATATAAAGAAATATCCCTATCTTTTTGGAATAATTATAGGAGGAATATTTTTCTTTGGAGCTATTTTTAAATGGAGATGGATATGTGATAATAGAGGTTCGACTAGGTTTATGAGAAATGTATATGAGTTTTTTGGAGAAGGTGGAATAAGATTTTTTACAGGACTATTTGGTGTAATAATAATGATTATTTGTATATTTGAATGGATAAAAAAATAATTTGTAGAGAGGTAAATATATAAAAATAAGATTTAGAGAATACTAAGTAAATATGAATATAAAAAATCTTGGAGGAAAAGTATGGATAATTGGAGGAAAAGTATGGATAAAAAGTTTATAAATTTAACAATTGAGAATATAGAGAGTGAGCACTTATGTTGTGCAATTTCAGATAAAAAACATCAGATGGGAGTAGTTGCAAAAAAGAATTGGTTAAAAGAAAGAATTATTGAAGGACATGTATTTCGTAAACTTGATGAAAAAGGAAAAGTTTTTATTGAATATGCTCCTTTAGAAACTGCATGGGTACCTATTTATGGAAATAATTATTTATATATTTATTGTCTTTGGGTATCAGGTTCTTTCAAAGGTAAGGGGTATGCAAAATCTTTGATTGAATACTGTATTAATGATGCAAAAGAAAAGGGAAAATCTGGTGTTTGTATTCTTAGTTCAAAAAAGAAGAGACCATATTTAATGGATAAAAAATTTTTACTTAAATATGGGTTTAAAACTGTAGATGTAATAAAAGATGAATATGAATTATTAGCATTATCTTTTAATGGGGAAAAACCTTATTTTTCTGAAAAAGTAAAGGAGATGAAGATAGATAACAAGGAATTAACAATATACTATACTTTACAATGTCCATATGTTCTTAACTGTATTAAAGAAGTAACAGAGTATTGTAGTAGAAATAATATATTATTAAGCTTAAAAATTGTAGATACTTTAGAGAAAGCTAAAAATCTTCCATGTATTTTTAATAATTGGGCAGTTTTCTATAATGGTAAATATGAAACGAATCATCTTCTAAATGAAACTTTTTTAAAAAAGAAATTTCAACTATAAGAAAAATTATAAATTTTTTAAAAATCAATTAAGAGATTTTTAGTCTATAGGAGGTAGTTATGAGTTTAAAATATAAATGCCCAGAATGTGGAACACCTTTAGGGTTTGAAGGACTTTGTTGGAGATGTAGAAAAAGAAAACATAGAGAGGAAGTTAATAGTTGGACAGAAGAGGAGATACAGGAAAAAATAAATCAAGTAATAGAAAGATTGAAAACTTCAACAGAAGATGAGTTTTATCAAACTGATGAGTGTGATATCTTTCAAGATTTGATGACTAGAGGAGTAAATATAGAAGAAATTTCGAAAGTAGCTTGTGAAAGAGAGATTTATTATCCAAGTGAACTATATTATAAAGCTAGTGAAGAGGTTAGAGATAAAATAATAGAAAAAATTATGAGTACAAAATCTGCTGATGATGGTGGAAGATTTTTACAATGTCTTGCTATGATAGGAGATAAAAAATCAAAAGATATATTATATGAACTTAAAATAAATCCTAGACCTTGGAGAAAGAAACTCTATGTAGATTCAGATATATATGCTGAAGAGGGTGGTTGGACTTTTGATAGTAAAAATAATTATATAAAGCTTAATTATGATAAATGTTTCTCTTTTGAAATAGGAGAGAATAAAGATGAGAATAGAACTTTTATAGCTAGAAGAAGAGGGGAAAAATGTCTTCATTGTGGTGGTGAGATGTTAGATATTTTAGTTATAGATGGTAGAGATGAGAGATTTTCATTTTTAGGATTAGATGGAATAATCACAGTAAGTTGTTGTCCTAACTGTGTAACTTTATGTGAGGGAATATCTACTAAATTCAATCTTGATGGAACAAGTGAAGTGCTAGATTATGAGGGAGAAGAAGAGAACTATTTTAGTGAAGATATAATAGATGAAATGGTAAATAATAAATTTGTTGTTTCAATGAAAGAAAAACCTCTATTTTATGGTGCTTTTGGAGATGATGTAAGCACAATAGGTGGATTTGCTAGTTGGGTACAAGATTGGGAGTATAGAGAGTGTCCAGAGTGTGGAAAGAAAATGAAATATCTTGCTCAAATTCATTGGGATACTATAATGGATTCAGCAGAGGGAACTCTATATATAGAGATTTGTCCAAATTGTAAAATTGTAACAGCTTTTCATCAACAAACTTAATTAAAAGTAAGTGATAAAAATGAGAGATTTTGATATAGTAGCTTTTATCTGTTCAATAATTGTAATTTTTATGATTGTTGGTTGTACTTTGTTTGTTATAAGAGAGTTGAGATATAACTTAAAATTTACAATTATAATATTTATCTCTGTAATAATAGGATTAGGACTAATTTGCATATATAATTATTTTAAAAATTTTTAATAAGTTGGAGGGATAATATGGAAAAATATAATTTATCAGCAGAAAAAACTGTTAAATTTTTTTTATACAGAGGAAAGATAAATAGATTTAAAGACAACAAAGGAGTTTTTACTGATAACAGTTCTAAAGAGAAATTTGGTAGTAATTTTTTACAAAAATATTTTAGTCCAAGCAAAAATAAATATGTAATAAGTTGGGAAGAGATAAATAGAACAGAGATAAAAAAGAGAATAACATTACCTAGAGTTTTAAAAGATTATTACCATGAATGTGGAGATTTAGATATAAATACAGCTTGTAGTGAACTTTTTAAATTGGAAGATACATATTTTTCCCATGATGGTTTGAGAGAATTTTTAGAAGATGATGAGTATTCAGAAGAGCAAATAGAGAAAATTTTACAAAAAACAGAAAATATCCTTATATTTTGGTGTGAAAATCAAGGAATATGGAATGCTGGAATAAAAAAGGAAGATTTATCTTTGAAAAATCCACCAATATATATGAGTACTAATGATGATTTATACTCTTGGGAAAAAGTCACTGAGGATATAGATACTTTTATTATCTCTCAAGTGATAGATAATATTGAATCAACTGAAATTTATACAAAGATTGTAGAGGGAGAGGAGATAGAAAATATTTTATCAGAGAAAAAATCTCCTATGACGAACTCCAAAAAAGTAGATATATCAGTAGTAATGGGGAAATAAAATTTTCTAGTTATGCTGATTATGATAGTGATACAATTTATCTTTTTATTTTAAATAGTGATGAGATAAAAAGAGTTTATATTGTAAAACCTAAAGAGAAGAAATATGAGTAAATATATTCAATTAAAAGTTGACTTTGCTAAAAAAATATAGTATTTTCTATTATAAGATAAAAAATATTAAGCTATATGATAAATATAACTGAAAATTTTGGTAAAGGAGGAAATCTTATGACAAAGAAAAAATTTACTGAAGAAGAGTTAAGATTTAATGAAGATATTAAAAAAATTGTTTTAGATATTTTAGAAAAGAATAAAAAACCAATGATAAAAATAGAAGTATCAGATGATAAACCTAATTTATTTCAAAGTAAATTTGGAGGATTACCATATTTGCCAAAAGATAAGGAAGCACCAAGAGATAAAGAGAATAGACAATTTACACTACTTGCTCAAATAAATATAAAAGAGTTACCAGAAAATAATATCTACCCTATGAAAGAGGGAATATTACAATTTTGGATATTAAATGATGATGTTTATGGACTTGATTTTGATAATCCTTTAGGAAATGGATATAAGGTAGTATATTATAAAGAGATAGATAAAAGTGTAACAGAGGAAGAGATATTAGAGAAATATAAACCATATGAAGAAGATGAGAATTATTTTCCAATAGAAGGAGAGTTTTCTTTAAAATTTGAATTAAGAGATGGATATTTTTCAGATAGTAATGATGATTTTAGAGAGATAGTAGATGAAGAAATGAAAAAGTTTTATCTTGAAAATAGAGAAAAATATCCAGAGATATTAAAAGTATATAAAGATGAAAAATATTTAAATTATTGGGATATATGGGATATATTAGAAGAAAATAAAGAAATAGGGGAAAAATTATTTGAGGCAGGACATAAAATAGGAGGTTATCCTAATTTTACCCAAAGTGATGTAAGAGATTTAAAAGCTGGATATAATATTTTACTTCTTCAAATAGATAGTGAAGGAACAGATGAACATGAGATTATGTGGGGAGATTGTGGAATAGCTAATTTCTTTATAAGAGAGAAAGATTTAAAAGAGCTTAACTTTGATGAGGTAATATATAATTGGGATTGTTGTTAGAATTTTGCATAAAAGATAGGAGGGGATGATATGAGTATAAGTTTTTTTATAAAAAATTTAAACAATAAAGAAAGTATAACTCCAGCAAAAGTATTAGAAATAGGGGAAGCTATTTACCAATATAATTTAGATGAATCTGATGAAAATATAGAAGAGTTTTTAAATGAAAAGTTAGAAAATTTTGAATGTATTCTTCTTGGAGAAGAGGGAAGAAGTGCTAGAGGTTTTGAACTTTCATATAGTGATGAAAATAGATATTATGGAATAAGAGTTTTTACTCCTTGTAGTATAGGAGATTGGGAAGTAGTATTTGAGTTTATTGAAAAGTTGGGAAAATTTTTAGAAAATAATAATTTAGTAAATGAGCATGGAGAGGAATATACTTTAGCAACTATTAGAAATTATCCATATATTGAAGATATAGAGTATGGTATAAAAAGTATAGAAGAGAATTTGAAGGAAAAAGGAAGTGAGATTTCTAAATTATATGGAATATATAGACCTATTTCTTTTAATAATGAGTTATTAGAGAGTATAAAAAATTCTGAAAATCCAGTAGAAACTTTTAGTAAATTTATAACAGAAACTCAATATATAGATGCATATTCAGCAAGGCAAAAATTTTATAAAAATAATAATGATGAGATATTTGGAATGTACACTCTAACTGAAACTGTGAGGACAATACTACCTTTTAAACCAAGTGTTGAGTATGAAAACTTTGGTATAGTAAAAAATGAAGATGTAAAATTTTGGAGATTAGTTTTTGTAATTATAGATGGAAATCCAGATGATGAAAACTCTTATAAAATGTTAGGAGATATAGATTATTTTAAATTTATAGAAAATTTACCTAAAGATAAATACTCTTTTATAGATGGAGAATATATGGTAGTAGAATCTTTAGAGAAGGAAGAGATAGAGAGATTGTATAATTTATTAGTGGAATAAGTTAGAAACTCTCACTAAAGATAATTATAAAAAAGGAAATTTTAAGAGATTTTAAAATTTACAGGAGGTTGAAATTATGTTAAAAGTAGAAGATATTTTAAGAGAAGATTTCGATTGGGAAGATGTAGAGATAGATGAAGATGAGTTAGATGAGTTAGAAACAGCTTTAATTATAGATTATCTAAAGAAAAATACTCCAAAAGAAAGACAACTTTTAGCAATAGATTGGAATTTTGACAACTCTAAGGAAGTTATTAAATGGATAGCAGAACAGCCTGATACTGATAAGGGAACAGCACTATTTTTATATTGGTATATGAATCCTCAATTTTTCAAAAAATATAAGGATAGAGAAGAGTGTGAAAAAGATGGTGGTTGGATTTTAGAAGATTTTGATATTGTGGAAACTCTTGAAAAAAACTATATATCAGGATTTTATAAAAATCAAAAATATGCTTTTGACCCTAAAAATGATGTATATTCTGGCTATGATTGGATAAAGGAAGTTGATGAAGATGAGATGAAAGCTAAGATACCTGAAGAGATGTATGTTGCTTTAGAGGGAGAAGTTTTAGAGAGTCCAGGTTGGGAAGAGGGAATCCCAGATGATATTATTCCTATTTTTGATAAACTTTGTGAAGCTTTAGGAGAATAAGATGAAAAATATAGAAAAAAATCTCAAATATATAAAAGAGGTAAAGGCTGAAGATATAGAGTGGACTAAACTTTTTGGAGCTTATAGTTGTGGAAGAAAAATAGGAGAAGATATAAAAAATAATAATCTTCTTAATTTAGAGATTTTAAAAAATATTAGAGGAGAGATAGAACACCAATCAACATTATGGACTTTGACTCCTTTTACAATGATTTTTCTCATAAGACAGTTAGAAAAAGAGTATGGAGAGAAAAAAGAGGAGTATTGTTACATATTAAAAATTTATAAATTGATAGTGGAAACTATAAAAGATATAAAAAATCTTGCAAAGGAAATATTAGAAAATTTTTAGGAGGTATTTATTATGGCTAAAAAATTAAATAAAGATTTTGTTTATTTAAAAGATATGTATAATGATGATTACTATCCAAAATTTTTAGTAGATAAAGTAAAAGATTGTATAGTTGAAGTAGTTGAATTTTTAGAGAAAGAAGAGTATGAAGATTTAGAAGAAGTTCAAGAAAAACTTGATGAGATGACAGAGAAAATTAATGATTTACAAGAAGAATTTGATGAAAATGATAGTGAGATAGAAACAGTAGCAAGAGATAGTATAGGTGTAACAGTAGAGAAAATACTCGAATATTTTGGAATTGATATAGATATAGAAGAAGCTATAAGAGAAAGAGATTGGTAAAACAAAAAGATAATTAGAGTGAGGTGGTGCTTATGACATTAGTTGTTCTTTAATTTAAAGTAAGGAACAGCTTTGTCATGGGCATTTTTTATAGGAGGGATTATGGAAAATGTAAAATTTTTCCCTGATTATAAAGAGGTTTTTATAGATGAAAAATTAAAATATTATTTTAAACCTATTTGTACAATAGGAAAATATCATTTCTTAACTATTGATGGAATATTTTGTATAAAAAACTATAAGTTTGCAGAGAATGATTGCTTTGGTTTTAAGTTAAAAGATGGAAAATATGAATTTTTAGGAGATTTAGATTGTTTTGGAAAAAATGATGTAGAAAGACTTTATGATATTTTAGAAAAAGATTTTGAAGAGAATAAAAAGTCTTATCTGGATAAAAAAATAAAAATAGCTAACTATGTAGAAAATATTTTATCTAAGATAGGAGAAATAATATTTGAAGAGGAGCAAGATTTAGAATATTATATTGAAAGTTTTTATTGTTATAATATGGCAAAATACTATTATGAACTCAATAAAAAAGTAGTTTCTGTAAAAGCTCTTACAGAAAATTATGGAATAACTCCTGAAGATGAATTACTTATAGATAAAGAAGAGTTAAAAAATTGTTTGGGAGATTTCTTTATTAATATTGAATATGAATTAGAATTGACACCAGCACCTACTGAAGATATGTGTATAATGGGAGTGGATGTTGTAGAGTTTACAATGTGGGGAGAGATAGTAGGTCTTTTATATGATGAGAAAGATAATATCATTTATTTAAAAGAACAACACTCTTAAATAGTAGGGGGAATTATGGAGAGATACAATTTATCAGCAGAACATATAGTCAAATTATTATATAGAAAAGAGAATAATAGAGTAAATATTACGAATACAGATACTTTTTTTCATAATCCAATTGTAGAAAAAGTTTTTGCTAATAAGGGTAGTTATAAAATAAGTTGGGAACAGATAAATAGGACAGAGATTAGATTAAAAATAGCTTTACCCAGAGTTTTAAAAAGATATTATCACGAATGTGGAGATTTTGATATAAATAGTTGTTTTAGTGAAATTTTAAATTTAGAAGATATTGAGTTTTCTCATAATTGGTTGAAAGAGCAATTAGAAGATGATGATTATTCTCAAGAGGAGATAGAAAAAATTTTAAAAGAAACAGATAATTTTCTGATATTTTGGACTGAAAATCAAGGGGTATGGAATGCAGGAATAAAAAAAGAAGATTTATCTTTAGAAAATCCACCTGTCTATATGACAACTAATGATGATTTATACACTTGGGAAAAAGTTACAGATGATATTGATACTTTTATTTTATTGCAAATTATTGATAATTTATCAGATAGTAAATTCTATTTTTTAACTTTTGATAGGGAGCAGATAAATTCTATTTTATCAGATAAGAAAATTTTAAAAGAGAGCTTGATAAAAAATGCCTTTGAGATAAAAGATAGAAAGATAAAACTATCTACCTATACAGAGTATGATTATACTCAAGATAGAGTCTATATTTTTAAAGTAAATAATGATGAGTTTGAAAAATGTTGGCTTATAAAATCAAAGGTGAAGAGAGATAAAACTTTCTATGTTGATGAGATTTTATTAAAAATAGCAGAGATCATCTCTTTTAATGATAGAAAGATTGCAAAAGAATTAGAATTAATTTTAGAGGATTTTCATAATTATTTAAGAAAAAATAGTAACTTTAATTATAGCTTTGATGAGATAAATTATCTCACAACTGAAGAAAAGATTGAACTGAAAGTTGTGGCTATGATTTTACTTTTAAATGAAAGTGGCTATATTTGTTATTTAGATTGGAAATGTGAGCTAGAAGATTTTAAAATACTTTTTGATGTAATTAAAAAACTTGGTATAGATGAAAATATCTATAATTTTAATAGATTAAAACTTAATGAAGATGATGATATAGAAGTTTGGAGTAGAGAGTTTAATAAAAAAGGAATTTTCATTGGAAATATTGATACTAATTCTGACAGTTATTCAATTTTCCCTACAACTAAGAAAAGTTTAGAAGAGTTAAGAGAATTGGGAGATAAAATTGGTGTAAAAATAGATTTTTTATCTTACGTAGAGGAGGATAGTATGGATAAAAATTGGCAAGAGATGTATGAAAGAAATAAAGAGAAATTTAGATGTAAAATAGATTTAGATAGTTACTTTACTGAAAAGAAAATTGGAGAGATGGAAGTAGATACCCTAAATATTGGAGAGGTAAATCTACCTACTGGAGAAATTTTAGCTTGTGACCCATTGGTAGAATTAGAGGACGCAAAAACATTTATCCAAAGAGTTCCTACTGGGAAATATCCTGTAAAAATATCAGTAGTTCCAAGTAAAGAGTATGGAGATAGATATGCTTGTGTAAAAGTAGAGTTCAGTAAAAATAAACCAGTAATCTATGAATTAGCTGTAACAGGTGTAGAGGAAGATATGGACGAAGCTAATGAAAATGAATTTTATGGATTTGGTGTAGATGCAGGAATGGGCTGTGTAGTAGATAAAAAAACTCAAGAGGAATATATAAAATATTGGGAAAAATTAGTTGAAGAAGAAGAGGCTGACAATCCATTTGATGATATATTTGATGATTTATTAACAGAGAGTGCTAAAAAATATCCTAAATATCAAAGAGAGTATGGAGATTGGGCTAATTGGACAATTCCTAATACAGATTTAAATATTCCAATTTTTACATCAGGGTGGGGAGATGGATATTATCCATGTTACTTTGGATATGACAAAGATGGAGAGCTTTGTGGATTTTATATCCATTTTATAGATATTGAAAGAGAATATTCTGATGAGGAAGAAGAGGAGTAAAATGGAATATAGATTAATTCAAGATGATGTATTCAATCATAAAGATTGTTATTATGCTCACTGTATAAGCAGAGATTATGCTCTTGGAGCTGGAATTGCTGTGGAATTTGATAAAAGATACAATATGAGAAATAGATTATTAAAACTAGCTAAGGAAAAACCAGAAACCTTAGATGAAAAATGTATAGAAGTAGAAAATGTATTTAACTTGATAACTAAGGAAAAATATTGGCAAAAACCAAGTTATAAATCTTTAGAAGAATCCTTATTAGAGATGAAAGAGAAACTATCTAAAAATAAAAATATAAAAAAATTAGTTATGCCAAAGATAGGTTGTGGACTTGATAGATTATCTTGGTGTAAGGTTGAACCTATGGTACAAGAACTATTTAAGGATTTGGATATAGAGATAGTAGTATGTTATTTATAATTAGGCTGGAGGGATTCATATGTCAAAAAAAGTATGTGAAAGAAAGGCTGGTTATTTAGCTTTTTGGGCAGGAAACTTTAAAGATGTAGAAGATTTCTATAAATATATTTAATAAATCTCTAATGAATGGGGAGAACTTGAATTTTTAGGAAATGTAGAAGAAAATATTTTTTCAACTGATATGGCAGAAGAGTATAATTGTTAAAAGGAAAGTGATATTATGGTAGAAATGAGTGAGTTAGCAAAGGAGTTTGTAGAATTTTTTGACTGTGAGTATGAATATTTTCCTCAAAATACCTATGAAGAGATAATGGAAAAGTTTGAAAAATATGTGGAAGATGGAAAAGAGAAAGGATATTTTCCTGTAATTGTAACAGTAGATGAAACACTTTTAGAATGTTTAGCTTTTAATGTATCAGATGATGAAGAGTTTAATATAGAAGATGTAAGAAAATATAGAGAAAAATATATCTCCTCTATTTATTCAGAGGGTGGAGAAAATATATTGAGAGATTTAATAGCTAGAAGAAAAGAGGAAACTGAAGATGATGAGATAGATTGGGAAGAGGAAATATTAGGAGAGTTTGAAGATAGTGGAGAGGATAGACTTAACTCTCCAATAGGATTTTTAGATTTTGAAACAGAAAAACCTGTTGAACTATTTATAGTAAAAGTTCCTGTAAAAAATCCTTGGGAGATATTTGCTTGGTTACCAATGGGAAATTGGAATGAGTGTCCTACTACTTCAGAACATATGGCAATATCAAGGTATTGGTTTGAGAAATATGGAGCTGTACCAATTAGTATGACACATGACGTAGTGGAGTATAGAGTGGAAAAAGTTATAAAAACAGAAGATGAAGCTATGGAAGTAGCAATAGAGATGTATGGATATTGCCCTGATGTAGACCAAAGTTATGATACTCTTGGATTATTAGCTGGTAGTTTAGTAGATTCTAGTGTTTGGTATTTCTGGTGGGATTAGAGGTGGTAATATGATAGATAAAAAAGAATTAGAACCTTTAAAAAGAAATGCAATAGTAATAAATTATAGTGAAGAGAATAGAGAAAAAATTCCTAAAGGTAGTTCAAAAATTGGAGGAAAACCTGATTTACCAAAGGATTTTCAATGGTATTACTACAATGGAGAAGATTATAAAAGAAAAGTTGCAAATAGACCACTTTCATTCTTAATGCAAATTAATTGTGAAGAGGTACATAAATATGATAAAGAGAGTCTTTTACCAGAGAAGGGAATACTGTATTTTTTCTATGAATTACTGACTATGACTTGGGGATTTTCTCCTAATGATAGGGGAAGTGCAAGAGTTTTCTATTATGATGGAGAGATAGAAGCTTTAGTATCTACTGATTTTCCAGAGGATATGGAAAAAGATTGTATAATTCCTGAAGCTAAAATAGATTTTGAAAGTATGAATGATTATCCTATTGATTTTTTTGATTACTATGATGATGAAGATAGTGATGAAGAGATAAGCAGAAAAGAGAAAGAGTATGAAAAAGATTTAGAGGAGTTGGGATATAAAACTGATACTACAAAACTTTTAGGACACCCAGAACTTATTCAAGGAGAGTATTTTGAAGAGTGTGAGGGAGTTGCTAGAAAAAATCTCTATTATGGCTCTGCACCTATAAAATACGGAGATTTAAAAAATGAGATAAAGGAAAATGCTAAGGATTGGATATTACTTATGCAAATGAGTGAGTTTGAATTTGAAGATTATGCACTATATTTTGGAGATTGTGGAAAGATATATTTTAATATTAGAAAAGAGGATTTAAAAAATAGAAACTTTGATAATGTGTGGTTAATTCTTCAATGTTACTAGGAAAAGGAGGTTTTTATGAAAAGAGCCTTTGAATTTATTGATGAAAAATCTCAAAAATTTTGGTGGATAGAAACATCAGAAAATAAATTTGTAGTCAACTATGGAAAGATAGATACCATAGGAAAATATGAGATTAAAGAATGGGATAGTGTAGAAGAGTGTGAAAAACAAGCTACAAAACTTATTAACTCTAAAATAAGAAAAGGTTATGAAGAGGTTAACTTTGATTACAATAATCACTATTATTTTGATGATATGGAGTATGATATTGATTTTCTTACTTCACACCCTAACTTTAGAGAATATTTTACTAATGAACAACTTTATTGTAATTGTGGAGATGAGGAAACACCTTTTGGAAGTGATACAGGGAATGATGTACTTTATATAATAGAGGAGAAAATAAGGAAAAATAAAAATTTTAGTTTTGTAGATTTTCCAAAAAATTTAGTAGAAAAAGAGTGGGGAATAGAGTATTTTGAACCTGTATCTATAAATGATGAGAAAGTTTTTGCAGAGGAGTTAAAAATAAAAGATAAAGGATTAAGTAGAGAAGCTATTATCAATGAAAGTGATGAAGTAGTAATAGCAACAGCCTTTGCACAGATAAAAATTACAGGTGAGATAGATGAAGAATTAAAAGAAAAAGCTTTGTTATCTTTAAAAAGAATGGAATTGATAGCTAAAATCTGTGGTTATGGAGAATCTGAAATTAATAAACAACTTTATAGTGATTTAGAGAGTTTTAAAAGTTAAGGAGATTACTATGGAATATATAAAAGATTTTCTAAAAAATGAAGATAGAGAAAGTTTTGACAAATTATGGGAAAATTGTACAAAGCTTGTTTGGATAGATTGGAGAGAGTATGATGAAGAAATCATCAATTATGTAGAAAGTGTAATTCATTCAGAAAAACTTATAGGTAAAATAGAAAATGTAGATAATAAAATGGGATTTATAATATAATTATAGAATGGGAAGGAAAAGAGTATAAAATATCTTATCTCAACGAAGAGGGGTCTGATAGAGATACTACCATAAAGACTTTAAATAAGATAATACAACCAGAGTACGAAATAAGATTATTTATGGAAAGTTTAGGAAGTGATACCCTAGCTTTTGTTCCACTTTCTAAAGAGGAGTGGGAGGAATTAGAAAAAGAGTTTGGAGAAGAAAAAGTAAACTATTATTTCTCTAAGATAAAGGATAATAGTAAGATGTTTGATTTGGATATGGATGAACTTTTTAAAATTTTGGATAAGAGAAAAGAGATAAAAAATTTCTTTGATTAGAGGTGGAATATGGAAAAATTAAGAGTAGATGATTTTGAAATAGAAGAAAATGAATGGGGATATGTTTTTTCAACCTATTTTGACTTTTGGGAAGATGAAGTAGGAGTAACATTAGATTTAGATTACAATATAAAAGATGAAAAAGAGCTTTCAGAAGAGGAAATCAGAGAAGTTATAGAAAAAGCTTTAAAAAATCTGAATCCTCTATTGAAAAAAGCTGAAAGTAATAGAAATCAACTCATAGAACTTTTAAAAGAAAAAAACTATATAGAATTAGCAAATGAATGGATAGCAGGAGCTGAAGAAGTAGAGGGAAAAGAGGGATATTATTTAATAGATGATGAAGAAGTTCATATTCCTATTACAGAGGAAGAATTTGAAAAAAGTATTAGTTGTAGAGGAGGAATAGGAGCTACTATTGGTTTAGATGGAGAACTAGACTTTATATCTATTTACTTAGTATTTGAACCAGATTATTTTGCTGGACATTGTATAGAAGGGTATATTAATGAAGATGGTAGTTTTTCAGTTAATGGATTAGCTGGATAGGGAGGTAACTATGGGAGCTTGGGGTATAAAAGCATTAGAGAGTGATGAAGGATTAGATGTTGTTGATGTTTTAAGAGAATATCTTGAAGGATTTAAAAATAAGAGAGTGATTACTTTAAAAGAAATAATAAATTTAATGATTGAACAAGGAATGTTAGGAGAAACTCTTGAAGAGATAGAATTTCTTTATGATAATACAGCAATAGCCATATCAGAACTTTATTTTGATTTTAAAGAGAATGGAAAATTAGATTATGATGATGAAGAGGAAGATGAAACTATTTTTTCTAAATTAGAAAAATTTTCTAGTGATAAAAAATCTTTAAAATACCTTATTGACTATTTAACTAATATTTATAATAAAGTTCCTGATGAAGATGGCGAAAGAGAAATAGTAGATTTGTGGTATGATAATGGACAAAATCCAAGTTATGAAGAATGGTATAATCATTTAAAATCTTTGATAGAAAAATTAAAAGTTGAATATGGAAACTAGGAGATGTTTAGCTTATCAAATTTTAGAATATACTAGTTGTCATATATGAATAATAAAGAAAAAACAGTAAATATATAAGTGAACTAAAGACCTAAAGTGAGGGAAAAATATTTAATGGATAAAAAAAGTAAAAAAATTCTGATGAATTATATGAATGATACAAAAAGAAATCTATTATCATATGAAGAAATTGCATATGCAAAGGAACAGGGAGCTATTTTAGAGGATTTGCCTATTTCATCTGAAGAAGCTATATCTATTTTAACACAAAGTCTTAAGTGTATTTCTCTTAATGATGTTGCTAATGCTTTTTTATATAGTTTATCTACTCGTGATATGGAATATAGATATATTTTAGCGTCATATGTGTATGCTGTAAGCTGGTTGAAGTTTGACAGGGGAAGAACAGACAAAGTTCCATCTCAACTGGATAGAACATTTTATAATTGGGTTAAGTACCAAGGTGGTGGGATTTGGGGTGGAATAGGAAAACCAATTTTTTATCTTAATGAATTTACTCATATGGATAAAAAAATCCCTACAAATATTGACAATGATATTTTAGAGAAAATAATATCAATATCATCTACAATGAACGACGGAGCTACAGGCATTATGTTATGTAAAAAAATTCAGGAAAGAAAACTGTTACCTTGTAATAAAAGTGAGATTATTGGAATCCTTGAAACACTTGCTATTTGTGGAATTTTAGAAACACCAGAGCATAAAGGATATATAGATTCTTTTACTCCACCATTAATGAGAGATACTGGTAATTTAAAACAAAGTTTATCCTATCCACTCAACTGGTGGCATGGAGAAAATAAAGTAAATTATGATAACTGCTACAAAATTTTTAATATTGATTTTTCTTATTTATCAGAAAAGTAATAAAATTAGAAGTTGAATATGGAAGCTAGGAGATGATTGTATGGGAAAAGTCTATAAACTTAATAGTGAAAAATCTTTAGCCCATCAAGTTTTAGAATATGCTGGTTGGTATGAGGGAAGAAAAGTAGATGTAGAAAAAATAATAGAGTATTACCAAAAGAACAATTATATTCTAAATGATTTTGCCAAAAAATTTTTACAAGAATTTTCAGGTATAAAAGAGAATTGGTTTTTCAAATATATTGGTAAAAATGGAGAAGTACGAATAGATGGAAATGATTTTAGCTTTTCTATTCCTTATGATTTACCTTTTGAGGAAGAAGATAAAGAGTATGAATTAAAACAAATTCCAGAAGAGGTAAGAGATAAAGTAATTCCAATAGTTGAAACAGGCTGGCATATTGGTGGCACTTTATGGATAGATGATAAAGGAAAATTTTATCATACTCTTTATTATAGAAATGATTGTATGGAACAGTATGATTCTATCTTTGATTATTTAGAATATAACTTTAGGTACTATTTAGGAAATGAAATTTATGTAACTTTTGAAAATCAAAGAGATTTAGAGAAAAATTAATATGAAAAAGTATAGGAGGAGTTTTTATGAAAAAAGAATTACCATTTTTTAAATATTATCCAGACCCTTTAAAAACAGGAGAGTTTGAAACTGACGAAACAGTAACATGCGAATGTTGTGGAAAAGAAACTGATGTTTATTATACAGGACCTTTTTATTCAGTTGAAGATATTGAATATTTATGTCCAGAATGTATAGCTAATGGAAAAGCAAGTAAAAAATTTGATGGTGATTTTGTATCACTTTATTTTGGAAAAGTTAGTGATGAGGAAAAAATTGATGAGCTAATACATAGAACTCCTAGTTATTGTGGTTGGCAACAAGAGTGTTGGGTAACTCATTGTGATGATTTTTGTGCTTTTATTGATTATGTAGGAGCTAAAGAATTAGAAAAAATGGGAGTTTTAGAAGAAGTTATTAAAAATGGAAATCCTGATGATGGAAATGAATGGAGTAAAGAGCAGATAGAAATAATAAAAAATATGGTTAATGGTGGACATGTACAGGGATATTTATTCAGATGTTTACATTGTGGAAAACATTTTTTATATTTTGATGTTGACTAAGGAGAAAGAATTATGAGTTTATTAAAACAAGATTTTTTTACAATAAATAATATCCCTGTAATTTTATGGGGAGAAAAGAGTAATAAAATTATAATAGCAATTCATGGAATGATGTCAAATAAAGCTGATATTCCAATAGAGATACTAGCTAAAATTTCAATAAAATATGGTTATCAAGTTTTAAGTTTTGATTTACCAAAGCATAGAGAGAGAAAAAATGAGATGATACCCTTAACTCCTCAAGTTTGTGTAAAGGAATTAAATAATATATATGAAAAATTACAAAAAAATTGGGAAGAAATTTCTTTATTTGCTAATAGTTTAGGAGCATATTTTAGTCTTTTATCTTATAAAGATAAAAAAATAGAGAAAGCTTTCTTTTTATCTCCACTTGTGGATATGAGAGAACTTATTGAAAATATGATGAAAGCATTTGGAGTGACAGAGAAAAAGTTAAAAAAAGAGAGAGAAATAGCTATACCAATAGGAGAAACTCTATCTTGGGATTATTATTTATATGTTAAGGAAAATCCAATAACAATATGGACTCCTTTTACACATATTTTATGTGGAGATAAAGATGAAATTTGTAATATAGAAACAACTAAAAAATTTTCAAAACAATTTAATTGTGAGTTAGAAATTTTAAAAGATTCAGAACACTATTTTTACAAAGAGGAACAATTAAAAAAATTAGCTGAAGACTTAGAAAAGTTTTTAGAAAATAAATTGGAGATAAGAGAGATAAAGAGAAGTGAATACCACTTATTAGATGATTTTTTATATGGAGCAATTTTTATCTCTGAAAATGAAATTACTCCACCAAGAGAGATTACTAAACTTCCAGAATTACAAATATATATTAAAGATTTTGGAAATAAGAAAGATGATATAGCTTTAGTTGCTGAAGTAAATAAAAGAGAGATTGTTGGAATGATTTGGACTAGAATAATGAATGATTATGGGCATATAGATGATGAAACTCCATCATTAGCAATATCAGTAACTAAAAAGTACCAAAATAAAGGAATAGGAATGGCTCTTTTAAAAGAGATGATAAAAATTATAAGAAAGAAAAATTATAAGAAAGTATCTTTATCAGTTCAAAAAGAGAATTATGCAGTAAAATTATATCAAAAAGTAGGGTTTAAAATTTATAAAGAAAGTGAAGAAGAGTTTATAATGTTACTAGAATTATAATAGAAATTTATAAGTACTATTAAAATAAAGAGGTAAATTATGAAAAGACTAATAATGTTGATATTTTTTAGCTTAATAACTTATTCTTTTAGTTATCAGATAGAAGAAAATTTTACAGGACAGATAGTAAAAAAATATGAAAATGGACAAGTACAATCAATAGAAAATTTTAAAAATGGGAAATTAGATGGAGAGTTTAAAGAATTTTATAAAGATGGAACTCTAGCTCAAATAGGAACTTTTAAGAATGGAGATTTAGAAAGTATAAAAGCTTTTTATGAAAATGGAAGTTTAAAGTTTGAAGAGATTTTAAAAGATAGAAAAGGAAAATATAGAGAATATTATCCTAATGGACAGTTAGAAGAAGAGGGAGAAGTTTTTCAAAGGGAAGAAGCAGGACTTTGGAAATATTATAATGAAGAGGGAAAATTACTTTCAGAAGGAAGATATAAAGAGGGAAAAAAGATAGGAAAATGGAAGTTATATAATTTTGATGGAAGTTTATTAAAAATAGAAAATTATAAAGAAAAATAGGGAGGGACTATGTATAAGATTGGTTACATTGGAAATTTTGAAACAGTACCTCAAGTAGTGGAATATATTATAAATAGTGATATTGAAAAATTGGAAGAAGAATATAAAAAAGGTTGGGATATAAACAAAAAAATATTTATACATGAATTTGCAATAGAAACTCCTTTAGAGATAGCAATACAGTGTATAAAAGAAGAAGTTATAATGTGGCTTTTAGAAAAGGGAGTAAATGTAAAAGCTGAAATAGATGACTGGATAACTCCTATTTCAAGTGCAGGACGTTTTTTATCTTCAGATATGTGTGAATTATTAATAAAACATGGAGCATTGGAAAATTTAACTAAAAGGCAATATGAAAGAATTTTTGCTGATATTTACTATGGAAAAAAATTTGAAAATATAGATATTTTTGAAAAGTATGGAGTAACAGTTAAAAAATACGGAAATAACTGTCTAAGAGAGGCAGTTTATGATAGAAATATAGAGTTAGCTCAGATGTTTTTAGACTATGGAGCTGATATAAACTATCATGAATATGAAATGGTTTTTACTGACAATTCAACTCCTGTGATGGTAGCTGTTCAAAGAAACTCTTTTAAATTAGTAAAATGGCTTGTAGAAAAGGGAGCAGATATTACAATTAAAAATAAATTTGGAGAAAGACCATATACAATAGCAGTTTTAAATAAAAATCAAGAGATAATGGATTATATTAAAAGCTTAGAACCAGTAGATTTTCACAATGAAGAAGCTAGAAAAGGTATAATAAAAAAATATAAATTGCCAAAAGATATGGTAGAGTTTTTTGATAAAGGAAATTTAAAGATAGAGTTTTCAGGTAATATTGATAGTAAATATATTGAGTTTTTTAAATTGGAAGATACAGTTGAAATGACTTGGAAAAGAAAAAAATATCTCTCTTTAGTAAAAGATTTAGAAAATTATTGGTTACATCTTTTATGGTATTCTAAAGAAAAAATATTGTATATTTTTGATGGAGAACATGAGGAGATTTATAAGATAGGAGATTGGAGTTATTTTATAAATAATTGTGAAGAGATTGTAGGAAAATTTATAAATGGGGAGCTTTAAAAGGGGCTGATATTATGCTGGAGATATTTGAAATTAGTGTATCAGAACTTTATAGAAAGTCATTTAGAGTAGTTATAATATTTTTATTAAATCTGGCTGTTGTCTTTGGAATAAATAAATTTGATATAAAAATAGAAACCTTTACTATATTTGTTCCAGCTATGTTGGGAATACTTTTTATAGAGGAATGGAAAGGGAAAAGGGGAAAAGATATAGCAATAAACAGTTTAATCTATATAGTTATTTTTTCTTTAAATGCTCTTTTGCTCTATAAACAGATAGAAATTTTAGATAGAAATAAGTTTTTAAGTAATAGTCAAATACTTTTCTTTAATCTAAAAACAGTATCTACTGATATTATAGTATCTATATTTGTTATGGGATTTTTATACTCTTTAGTAAGAGATTTAGAGTATAAAGTAGCTGTAATAGATATGTTTAGATATTTTAAAGAAAAAGCTTCAAGAATTTTAGTCCTATTTTATGGAGTAATTTTTACTCTGTATATCTCTGTCTTAATATTTTATGGGCTGAATACTGATATTTGCCATAATTTCTTAAATCTGTTTTATCTTTTGTTTGTAACAATTTTTATCTGTTTTCTGATGTTAGTTTTTAAAAACTTTCTAATTTCAGATAGAAAAGATGAGGTTACTTATAGATTAAGAGAAAAATCTTTAGGATTTTATATGAAATCTATATTAAGTATAGGAGCAGTAATAGTTATATTTGGAACAGGATTATCTCTTTATTTTGTAATTAGTATTTTGGCAGATAAGATACTTTTATTGATAGTTTGGGGAGCATTAGTTTTATTGGTAATAACAGGATTAGAAATTTTAATTCTAAATATGTTAATTAAACTAAATGGAAGAGTTCAACCAAAATCAATGAATGTAAGAAAATTTTTCAATATTTTAATTATTAATATCATAGGAGGAATACTTTTATCAATTATTGTATTTATAGAATATAGTATTAATATGAATTTTATTCTTGAAAATAATTTCTTACATAATTTTTTACTTATTCTAATGATAAGTTTTGCAGGGTTAGTTATAAATTTTCAAGTAATAAGTGTTTTCAATGATAATTCACTTATTTTAGCTTTAAAAGATGGATTTAGTTTAACTAAAAAATTTTTAAATCCTAAAGTTCTGTTAATTTTAATAGGAGAAAATACTTTCTTAATGGTTAGTATTCTAAATGGAAGTTTTACAGGGCTTATATACTTTATAAATTTAATTATATCATTTTATTTAATAGAGTTTTATTTAAAAGAAAAGGAGAGATAAAATAGATAAACATTTTATATTTTAAAGGTAGTCTAATTAGAAAATTGGGCTACTCATTAAAATATTAAGTAAGGAGGTATTACTATGGAATATACTCAAAAAGAAAGAATAGAGATTATAAAATTTATAGAGGAAAATTTTGGAAGAATTGAAGAGGTATATGAAGTTGATTATGGGAATTTCTCTTTAGATGTAGCTCAAATTAATCCAACAGAGGAAAAACCATACTATACCCTTATAACTCTAGGAATGGGAGAGCATAAGATGTATAATCAAAACAATGAAAACTTTTCAAGCTATGCAGAGCTTATGATTTCTCTACCTCCTGATTGGAATTTTGAAAATAAAAAATATAATTGGGGATTAGATGAGTTAATGCATCTAGCACATATCCCTTTCTCATTTTACTATGCTTATGAGTGGGGACACTTAGAAAATAATTTTGAGCCTTTTAGTTCTGAAACTAATTTGAGTGCAGTAGCTATATTATATCCAGAAATGAAAGAAGAAAACTCTGGACTTTTAAAACTTGAAAATAGAGATTTACAATTTTATCAGCTAGTTCCTCTATATGATGAAGAGTATAATTTTGCACTAAAAAATGGAATGAAAAATTTATTGTTACTAGATGTAGAGAAAAAAATAAATTATGTTGTGGATATGCAAAGAGAAAAAGTTCTTGAATATTCAGAGGATGAAAAAGAGTTACAAGATGATATTATGGATTCATCAGAGTGGCATTTGGGAGATTATTACTTAAAAGGGATAGAGGTAGACGAGATAAATGTATATAATCACTTGGCTATTTTTCTTCGTTGGGCTATGGAAAACAGTTTTTTAAGTGATAATTTCTTAAAAGCTTATGGTAAAGAACTTAAAAAATACACCTCTCAAGATTTTATAGACTTAAGAGAGTTTGTAAAATATAGATTAAAAGGAGATTTAAGAAAATCATTCTTTAATGATGTAGGAAAAGAGTTTGTTAGATATTACTATGACTATGATTTTGATGATGGAGATTTTTTCCCAGCAGATATAGATAACTATGCTAAAAGAATTTTTGGAAAGGAGAAGTATTATTCCCCAGAGTTAAAAAGAGAAGCTTATTTATATCTAAATTTTGATGAAAAATACTATCAAGATATGAAAGAGGTTATAGATAAAGTCTATAATAAATGGTTAAAAGAGTTAGAAAATTATAGTAATTAGGAGAATCTTATGGGAAATTATAGGATTGAAAGTAAAATAAATATTTTATCAAAAATGATAGATAGTATTTTTATAATTTTTACTTGTTTTCTAGTTTATTTTGGATTAAAAACAAAGGTTACTTTCTCTAAAAATAGCTATATAATTTTTACAATTTTATTGGTAATTTTTTATGGTTGGATATTTATAAGAGATTTTCTTTTGTATAAGACTATGAAGATTACTCATTATGAACTGATATTTTTTTATCCAATTTTAAGAAAAGAAGTTAGAATTAAGAAAAAAGATATAGAAAAAATAAAATTTATAGAAAGTGAATTTATACCTAAACTTTATATTCACTATTATAGAATTAAAATAATTACAGAAAATAAAAACTATATTATATCTTCAAAGGATTATAAAAATTTTTGGAGTATATTAAATAATATAGGGACAAAACTACCAAAGAGAAAAATTGAAAGTTATAGGAGAAATATTGGGATATAGAAAGGAAAAAATTATGAAAGTAGAATTAAGAAAATGGACAAAAGAGTATAAGGATGAATTGAAAGATATTTGTAATAAAATAGATAGAAAATATTTATCAGATAGAATTCCTAATCCTTATAAAGATGAAGATGCCATTTGGTGGCTAGATTATGTAGAAAAAAATGAAGGAAGCAATGGAGTTTTTAGAGCTATTGTTGTAGATGGAAAGATTTGTGGAACAATAAGTATTGAAAAAAGAGGAGATATTTATATTAAAGAGGGAGTTTTAGGCTATTATCTTTTAACTGAATATTGGGGAAGAGGAATAATGACACAGGCAACAGAAAAAATTTGTGAATTAGCATTTGAGCAGTTAGATATTATTAAAATAATGGCAACTACTTTTAAAGATAATATTGGTTCAAGAAGAGTAATTGAAAAAAATGGATTTAAATTAGAGGGAATAAGAGAAAAATCTATTTATAAAAATGGAATAATTTACGATGAATGTATATATGGAAAATTAAAATAAATAAGAAAATTGATTGGAGGGATACTTATGTCAATAGTAACTAAAGAATGGACTAAAAAATTTGAAGAGGCAGAATATCTTGATGAAATAATAGAAGGATTAGAGGCATTACAAAAAGAGAATAACTATAGTGATGAAGAGATGGATAATGATTTAGATGTAGCTCTTTGGAGAGCCTATGTGTATAATAATATGGATTCTTATGAATATTATGAGTTATCAGAAAAAACTCTTGCTAAGGTAAAAGATAAGGGAGTGAAAAGCGGAGTTTGGTGTTATAGATATTCTTGTGCCTTAGTTTATCTTAGAAGATTTGAAGAAGCTCTAGAGTATAGTAGATTGGGAACAAAAGTTGAGCCAGATTATCCTTGGGGTTGGTTACAACTAGGAAGACTTTGCTACAAGTTTAATTTATTAGATGAAGCTTTTAATGCTATTGAAGAGGGACTAAAACTTGTACCTAATGATTATGAATTTTTAACACTGAAAGATGATATAGAAAATGATAGAGGATATGCTTATGCTAACTCTCACTATATAAATGAGGAGTATGATAAAAGTTCAGAGAAAAGACTTATAGATATTGATGATGATAAGTTATACAATGAGTTTTTAAATAAGAGTGATTTAGAGAAAAAATTGGACATTTTACACAAGGAGAATAAAAATCAAGAGATTATAGATATAATTAACTCTCTACCTAAAGAGGAACTAACTTATAATATTCTGGGAAAACTTGCAAGAGCTTATAATAATAATGATGAGTATGACAAAGGAATGGAGATTTTACTCTCTGTAAAAGATGAGGGAGAGAAAGACTCACTATGGAATTTCCGTATTGGATACTCTTGTTATTATTCTGGAAGATTAGAAGAAGCTCAAAAGTATTTTGAAAGAAGTTTGGAGCTAAATCCAGAAGAACCAGATGCAGATGTACTTTTAAGATTTGTTTATTCAGATTTAGGAACTAAAAAGATAGATGAGGGAAAACCAGAGGAAGCTTTAGAGTATTATAAAAAATCAAGGGAATTAGCAAAAGATACAGATGGAATTATCTTTTCAGAATCAGATTTAGCTTGGGCATATGACCATCTTGGTGAGTATGAAAAAGCCTATGAATATTTAAAAAATATAATTTCATTGGGAAGAGATGATATCTGGTTGCATTCAGAAGTAGGTTTCTGCTTAGGTGGACTTGGAAAATATGAAGAAGCAGCTGAGGAATTTAAAAAAGCTATTGAAATGGGAAGAGATGACTCTTGGATTTTTGCTAGACTTGGACAGGCATATAGAGAGTTAGAAAAATATGATGAGGCATTGGAAACATATTTTAAAGGATTGGAAATAGATGAAAATGATATTTGGTTAAACTCAGAGGTAGCTTGGATTTATGATACAATAAAAGATGACTGTAATACAGGATTGAAATATCTAGAGAAGGTAAAAGAGTTAGGAAGAGATGATATCTGGATAAATTCTGAATTTGGTTGGGTATATAATCATTTAGAGAGATATGAAGAGGGACTACTTTATTTAGAAAAAGCTAAAGAGTTGGGAAGAGATGATATTTGGATAAACTTTGAGATAGGATACTCTCTTGTGAGATTAAATAGAGGAGAAGAGGCATTAAATCATTATAAAAAAGCCAAAGAATTAGGAAGAGATGATATAGGTTTAAATAGTGAAATGGGTTATTGTTTAGATAGCTTAGAAAGATGGGAAGAAGCATTGCCATATTTAGAAAAGGCAAGAGAGCTAGGAAGAGATGACAGATGGATAAACTCTGAAATAGGTTTTTGTTTAAATAGATTGGATAGATTTGAAGAGGGATTACTATATTTTGAAAAAGCTAAGGAACAAGGAAAAGATGATATTTGGTTATATTCAGAGATAGGATATTGTCTAAAAAGATTAGCTAGATGGGAAGAAGCTCTTTCATATTATCAAAAAGCTAATGAAATGGGAAGAGATGATGAGTGGTTAAATGTTGAGATAGGTGAGTGTCTTGGAGAGATGGGAAGAATAGAAGAGGGAATAGCTAGACTTCAAAAAACTCTTACATTAAAAGATTGTGATGAAGTTTTAGTAAACTCTCAAATAGGATATCTGTATGGAAAATTAAATAACTCAAAAGAAGCATTGAAATATCTGTATAAAGCTGAGGAATTAGGAAGAAAAGATGTGTGGCTATATTCTGAAATAGGTTGGAACTTGGCTGATGATAGTGAAACTTATGAGAAAGCACTTGACTATTTTAATAAAGCAGTAGAATTAGGAAGAGATGATACTTGGATAGATGGACAGATAGGATTTGTTCAAAGCAAACTTGGAAACTATAAAGAGGCTATCTCTCGTTTTGAAAGAGTTTATTTTGCTACTCCAGAAGATAATTGGATAGCTTTTCAATTGGGGGCAGTATATAGAAAAGCTGGAGAGATAACAAAAGCTATTGAGATTTTAGAAAAATCAGTAGAAAATACACCATTTAGAGGTTGGGTAGAATTAGAATTAGCTATCTGTTATGCTCTTATAGAAGAAAAAGAAAAAGCACAAGAGTATTTAGATAAGGCAGAATTATATATAGGAGGAGAAAGAGAAAACTATCCAGATGTGAAAAAAGATTTTGAGATGGTAAACCAACTTCTTAAAGCTACTAGTTATTTATCCTAATAAACACTATCCCTTTTTATTATAGATATGATATAATAGTACCGAAGGGAGGATAAACAAATATATGTTCGATTTAATAGGGAAAATAGTAACACTCGTAGAATTTATCAAGTTAGTAATAGCTTTGATAAAGTTTATAAAGAGAATTATTAGGAGGTACACAGGGAAATAACTTCCCTCCTCCCTTCCCCTATTAAAAAACAGGAGTGATAAGGTTGAGTGATAGATTTTGGCATATTTTACTTATAATAGTAGTTATTGGAAAAATTATCGAATGGGGCTATAAATTATATAATTGGTATAAAAATAAAAAAGGTAAGAACTAAATAGCTCATTACCTTTTTTATGTTCAATTTAATAGGTACTTAAATTATAACAGTTATTAAAAGAAAAGTCAAGGAGAAAGGAAGTAAGAAGATGAAGATAAGATTCTTTGGAGAGATTGATATCAATAAAGATTATTATGAGACTACTATTCATTTAAAGGATAGAGATATCCAATTAGATTTGAATTTAGAAGAGGTAATAGGAAAAAAAGATTGGATATTAGAGTATGATGAATATATTTCAAAATTATCTATCTATAAGGAAAAGATAGAAGAGAAACTAAATGAGGATTTTGATGACTGGGGTCTTACTAAAGAGTGGATAGATTGGCATATAGAGGGATTTGATAAAAAAGATATAGAAAAACTTACAGAGGGAGTAGATAAAAATCTTCCAATAGATGAAAAACTTTTTAGTGTAATAAACTTAGAAAGAGTAGGGATATACCCAGGATATGAAGATTATGCTATATGGGATTTTATGCTAGATAATGAATTTAGTGATCAAATTCTTGTAGTTGTTACTGACAATAAGGGAGAGATAGTAGATATTACTTGGGAAAGTTAAGGAGGAGCTATGGAAAAAAATAATGTAATGAATGGATTTATACTTTTTAAAGACACAGTTTGTAATTTTGATGAGATTAAGAAAAATTTAAAATCTGATTGGAATATTGAGATGAATGGAGAGATAAAAGAAGAAGCAACTGTTTTTAATATTGGAAATACTATGGTAGCTCTATCTTTTATACCAGCTCCTGTACCGAATGGAGAGGCAGAAGCTAATGCTAAAAATAATATCTTCTGGGAAGATGGAGTTAAGAAAACTTCTGAACATCAAGCACAGATGATAGTAGCTGTAACAGGTGGAAAAGATGCAGTAAAAAGTTCTAAACTTTTTGTAAAAGTAGCTTCGAGTATTTTGAAGTTAGAAAATACAATAGGAATTTATAAGTATCCAACTGTAATTCCAAGTGATATGTATATTGAAGTTGCTGAAGAGTTAAAAGAGGATTCTTTCCCAGTGCTAGATGTGGTATATATTGGAATGTATAGAAGTGATAATGGAATCTGTGGATATACAGAGGGATTAAAATATTTTGGTAAAAAAGAGATAGAGGTAATAGACACTGATGTAGAAGTGTTTGAGTTGTATGAGTTTTTAATAGATATAGCTAACTATGTAATAACTTGTGATGTAAAATTAAATGATGGAGAAACAATAGGATTTTCAGCTGAACAAAAACTTCCTATAACTGTAACTAAGGGAGTAGTATTTGAAGAGGATACTATTAAGATAGAGTTTAATAATAGTAATAAAAATTAAAAATAAGGAGAGAGTAATGATAAATATAAGTGAAGATTTATGGTGGGATACTTTTGAAGAGTATTCTATAAAATTTGGAGAGGTAAGACCAGATTATAAAAAGTTAAAACCAGAGGAAGCAGAGATAGGAGCACTGTTTAATATGGAATTGGATATGCACAATGGAGGTTTTTTACAATTTTTCTGCAACTGGGGATATGAGGCATATATCTATGCACTAAGAGGGCTAGAGAGTATAGGAGCAATAGAAACTAAAAAACTTCTTGAAAAACAATATGGAGTAATAGCTAGATTAAAAGATGATAAAAGAGTAGATGAGCTATGGGCTATTCCAGAGTTCTTAAAGGAGAGCGAGCTAGATAAGTTAGATAAATTAGATGAAGAGTATTGGGAAGATAAAGAGAAGATAATGGATAAGATGTATACTCACTATATTGAGAAAAAATAATATAAAAAGTTGTAGATAAAAAATAAAAATCTGTGTATAATTAGAAAGTTAGTATTAAAGAGTTGTTCAATATAAGACTTTACTAAGTAAATATTGAAGCAAAAAATAAGGAGAGATTTTAATTATGACAGATTTAACAACAGGTAGTCCTACAAAACAGATGCTAAAATTTGCTATGCCAGTGTGCCTAGGAAATTTATTTCAACTTTTTTATAGCTTAACAGATACTAGAATAGTGGGAAGTACTTTAGGAGAAAATGCTCTAGCAGCTGTTGGGGCAAGTACAGCAATAAGTACTCTACTTATTGGTTTTCTAACAGGGCTTACAAATGGATTTTCTATTATTATTGCTCAAAATTTTGGAGCAAAAAATGAAGAGAAAATAAGAAAAAGTATAGCGGGAACAATTTTATTAGGTTTTTTAACAGCACTATTTATAAGTTTTTTTAGTGTTACATTTTTAAAATCAATACTTAATATATTAAATGTTTCTGATGAAATTTTTCCACAATCTTATGGATATATTAGAGCTATTCTTTTAGGAATAATAGCTACTATGTTTTATAATGCTTTTGCTGGAATATTGAGGGCTATTGGAGATACAGTAGCTCCTCTTATATTTTTGGTTATAGCCTGTGGATTTAATATATTTTTAGATTTATATTTTATTCTTGGACTTGGAAAAGGGGTAGCAGGAGCAGCTTGGGCAACAGTTATTTCTCAAGGGATATCAGTGCTATTTTGTGTAATATATATGTGGAAAAAATATCCAAATCTTAGATTAAAGAAAGAGGACTTCAAAATAGATATACAGCTTGTAAAAAAACTTTATGGTTCAGGGTTATCTATGGGTATGATGATGTCCCTTGTATATTTTGGAACTTTAGCTTTACAAATAGCTATCAATACTCTTGGAACAAATACAATAGTAGCTCATACAGCAGCTAGAAAGATAACAGAATTTTTTATGCTGCCATTTGGAGTGATGAGTATTACAATGGCAACATATTGTGGACAAAATAAAGGGGCTAGAGAGTATAAGAGAATAAAAATAGGAATTTGGCAAGCTCTCTATATAACTTGGGCTTGGTGTGCTTTTATTTTAGTATTGAGTTATATAATTTCTCCACAGTTAGTATATTTAGTTACAGGTACTGAAATCTCTGAGATAATTGATACAGCAGAAAAATATTTGAAAATAAATACAATATTTTATTTTGTACCAGCTATGATATGTATATTGAGAAATGCTATGCAGGGAATAGGAGATTTAATAACACCAATATTTTCTAGTTTTATTGAGTTAATTGGAAAAGTAGCCATAGCCTTTTTCCTTACACCTAGTATAGGATATATGGGAATAATAGTTTCTGAACCAATTGTATGGGTATTAATGGTAATTCCTTTAATAGTAAAAATTATAAGAAATCCGATATTTAAAAATTTAGATAAGGGTGAATAAAAAATGGAAGATAAAATCTTAAAATGGGCAATAGAATTACAAAGTCTAGCACAAGCAGGATTATATTATGGAAAAGATATCTATGATATAGAAAGATTTCAGAGAATAAGAGAGATTGCTAGTGAAATGGTAGTTGAAAAAAGTGGACTCTCTTTAGAGAAGGTAAATGATTTATTCTGTTGTGAAACTGGGTATCAAACTCCTAAGTTAGATACAAGAGCAGCTATATTTCAAGAGGATAAGATTTTACTTGTTCAAGAGCGTAATGGAAAATGGTCATTACCTGGTGGTTGGGTAGATGTAGCTTGTTCAATAAAAGAAAATACAATAAAAGAGGTTTGGGAAGAAGCAGGTTTAGAAGTAAGTGCAGATAGAATAATAGCAATAGAGGATAGAGATAAACACAATAAGCCTGAATATATTTATAAGGTTTGTAAAGTTTTTGTGCTTTGTACTGTAAAAGGTGGAGAGTTTAAAAAGAATATTGAAACTTTACAAAGTGGATATTTTTCTTTAGATGAATTACCTGAATTATCAGAGGATAAAAATAGTAGAGAGCAGATAGAGATGTGTTTTGAGGCATATAAAAATCCAGATTGGAAAGTATTTTTTGATTAAAAATATTTGGAGAATGTATGGATAATTATATTATTAGAGAGATGAAAAAAGCAAAATGATATTTTGATTTTATTTTTGAAAAGAGAGGAAAATATGTGGACTTGGTTTTTATTAGGAATAGTTTTTTTAGGAATTGAAGCTATAAGTTTTGGCTTAATATCTATTTGGTTTGCTATTGGAGCTTTTGTAGCTATGTTTTTTACTCATCTTCCCATAGATTATCAATTTTTTATCTTTATAGGAGTATCAGGTATCTCACTTTTACTTATTAGAAAAACAGCCTTGGTATTTTTAAAAGGAAGAGGAGAAGAGCTAGATAGAATTACAAAGTCTAAAATAAAAGTAGAAAATATAGAGCAAAGAGGAAATGTTGAGATATATTTAGTAAGACTAGATGGAAAAATTTGGGAAGCTATCTGTGATGAAAAATTAATAATTGGAGAGATAGCTCAAGTAGAAAAGATACAAGGAAATAAACTGATTTTAAATAAATTAAATAATTAAAAAATACAGAGAAGATTGACATATTGTAGTCAAAAACTATTGTTAAAGTTATTATATAAAACAAACTAAGGAGGAAATTATGTTTTTTATATTTTTATTAATTTTAGTTGTAATTATATTATTAGCTACACATGTAAGAATTGTTTCACAATCACAAGCTTTTGTAATTGAAAGATTAGGAGCTTATCTAACTACTTGGGACGTTGGACTAAATGTTTTAATTCCATTTATAGATAGAATTGTTAGAAAAGTTTCTCTAAAAGAGCAAGTTTTAGATTTTCCACCACAGCCAGTTATTACAAAAGATAACGTTACTATGCAGATTGATTCTGTAATATATTTTCAAATTACAGACCCTAAGCTATATACTTATGGAGTAGAAAAACCTCTTAGTGCCATAGAAAATCTAACAGCTACAACTCTTAGAAATATAATTGGAGAGATGGAGTTAGACCATACTCTTACTTCTAGAGATACTATTAATACAAAAATGAGGGCTATATTAGATGAAGCAACAGATCCATGGGGAATAAAAATTAATAGAGTGGAGTTAAAAAATATTATTCCACCAGCTGAGATACAGGATGCTATGGAAAAACAAATGAAAGCTGAAAGAGAGAGAAGAGAATCAATCTTAAGAGCTGAAGGACAAAAGAAATCTTCTATTCTAGTGGCAGAGGGAGAGAAGGAAGCAGCTATTTTAAGAGCTGAAGCTAAAAAAGAAGCTGAGATTAGGGAAGCAGAAGGTAAGGCGGAGGCAATACTTAAAATACAAAATGCTGAGGCAGAAGCAATTAGATTATTAAAAGAAGCTGGAGCAGATAAAGCTGTACTTGCTTTAAAAGGTATGGAGGCTTTTGCTAAGGTAGCTGATGGAAAAGCAACTAAGATAATTATTCCTAGTGAATTGCAAAATGTAGTTACTCTAAGCGAACTTTTCCATGAGAGTAGCAAAAAAGAAGTTAAATAATTAGTAAAAAGAATGAGCTTATAAAACTATGTATAAGCCATTCTTTTTTCTTTTTAAGGGAAATATATCTCTATTTTTATATCAATTTTAACGGCTTTAAATAGTGTTTTTAGAGGCGGTTTAAGACTTGAAATAATGAGGGTTAGAGGAGGTAAAAATTTCAAAAAATAAAACAAAAAACCCAAAAAGTTTACTTTTCAGGTTTTTTAGAAGAAAAACATGTGTTTTTTTAAATAAAATTATTAATCTTTTTCTTTAGAGTATTGTACTTTTTTAGAAGCTATATCTTCTGGTTTGTGATGAGTTATAAATTTAATATGGTCCACATAGATATTTTGAATATCTTCATTTTGACCTAGTCCCATTAAAATAACTTTTGATACTGTAAATCCAGCTTTTTGTAGATTTTCATTCCAATCTCCAGCTATATCATTTTGAGCATGATCTCCAGCTACAAACATAAATGGCATAAGAATTACATCTTTTACCCCTCTATCTTTTAATTTTTTTACTACATTGTCAAATTCTGGATATCCTTCAACTGTTCCTACAGCATAATTTTCATAACCTTCAGCAGAGAAAACATAATCCATCATAGCATAAGCTGAACCACCAAAGTGATGAGTACCATGTCCTACTAAAACAACTCCTTGATTTTCTTTTAGTGGACCAATTTTTTCAGCAATAGCTTTAGCTACTTTCTCATAGTCATGAGCCTCTGTAAGAAGAGGAGCACCTAATCTTATATCCTTAAATGAATCTTCATAAGAAGCTACCTCATTTTTTAAGTTTTCACTCTCTACTCCATTCATTATATTTGTACCTTGAACTAATACATGAGTATAGCCTTGTGCTTTTAATTCATCAAGCACCTCTTGAGGATTTAATTTTACAATTCCTCTCTCTTTCAATCTTCTCATAATAATTCTAGAAGTATAAGCTTCTTTTACATCTACATTTTTAAATTCTTTTTTTACTTTTTCATTGATTCTGTCAATAGTTAAAGCTCTAGTGTCGTCAAAAGTAGTACCAAAATGTACCATCAAGATAGCTGCCTTATCATCTTTCTTCATTCCTTTAAAAAAATCTTTGTCCACAAATCCTCCATCTGAATGAGCTAGTGCCATAGTCCCATTGACTAAAAGCATTGAGCTTAGAAATAGTTTTGTAATTGTTCTCATAAAAGTCCTCCTAATTTTATTTTAGGGAAATAAAAAATCCCCATATTCTAGGGGACAGATATAGACTCCAATAGAGTAAATATCCTTGTCCTCGCAAGATATTTTAAAATAATGTATCAAGGCTGGTCTCCTGACTTAGCTTCAATTTACTCAGTAACCTTCCCAACAGAGTCAGTGGCATAACTACCTTTCATCAGCAACACAGTGGCGGGACCGTGGAGGAATAAAACCTCTCTTCCCAATTAATCTCAAAAGAGAACCTCTAACATATATTTCATCTAATATCAATATACTATCTTTATTTTAAAAAGTCAATCCTTTGACGGTGAAAAAATATGATTATATAAAAAGAATATCTTTTATCAAATTATAATAAAAAAAAGGAATATTATTTTCAATTGACAAAGAGTGGATAACATAATAAAATTTAGATATTAAGTTTAAAAGGAGTTCATAATGAAAAGATTTAATATTTTATTTTTATTCATATTTTTAACTCTAGAGATTTTAGGAGAGGGATTTTATATCAGACAGGGAGATGAAGAGTTAAGATTAGATTACACTCCTAAAAAAATTATAACTGATTCAGCTATTCTTTCAAGATTTTTTGATGCATTGGATATAGACTTAGTAGGTGTTCCAAACTCCTCTACAAAAATACCAGAGAGATACAAAGACGTAGAGAGGATAGGAAAAGCTGGAATGCCAGATTTAGAAAAGGTAAAAGCACTAGGAACTGATTTAGTAGTGGCAACTCTTTTTTCTAAACCAACTATAAAACCAAAGTATGATATGCTAAATATTCCAAGTTTTTATATAGATGTGGAAACTTATGGAGAATCTAAAGAGGCAGTGGAGATTTTAGGAAAAGCTTTTGATAGAGAGGAGAAAGCACAAGAGATTTTAAAAGAGTGGGAGAGAAGAGAAAAAATTTTACAGGAGAAGGTAGAAAATAGAAAAGGGAAAAAGATAGCTATCATATATGGAAATGGAGAGAGCTTCTTTATGACAGGAAAAGAACATTTTTTAGAGGAGTTAATAGAAAAGATAGGTTGTGAAAATGTAGTTACATCTTTAGATAAAAAAGCTACTGAAAAAAAATCTGTACCTTTTAGCTTGGAACAATTAGTTTTATTAAATCCAGATGTGATTCTGATTATGCCTAATAGTAAGACTAAAAATGGAGAGGTTTTTAAGGAGAGTTTTAAAACAAACTCCATTTGGCAATTGACAACTGCTTATAAAAATCAGGCTATCCATATAATAGACCCAACACTTTTTAGAATGAGTGCAGGAGTAAATTCTATTGATGCTTTAGAGGAGTTATATAGATATGTCTATGAAAACTAAAAAAATTTCACTGATATTTTTTTCAGTAGTGGCTTTAATTTTTATTACAATTTTCTCCATTAGGTTTGGTAGTGTAAATTTTTCTTTTATAGAGATTGTTAAGGCACTATTTGTAAAAAATTATGAAAATGAAATACTTAAATCTATTCTCTGGGATATACGTATTCCTAGAATTTTAATAGCACTTATGGTGGGAGGAAATCTTGCTCTAGCTGGAGTACTTCTTCAGGCTGTGATGAAAAATCCTCTTGCTGACCCAGGGCTGACAGGAGTATCAGCGGGAGCTAGTGTTTCAGCTCTTATCGTTATGATAATTTATCCAAGTGCTATACTTTTTATGAACTTAACAGCTTTTTTAGGGGGAGCTTTAGCTTGTGGACTTGTATTTCTTCTTGCTTGGAAAAAAGGTTTAAAACCTTTGAGAGTAATCTTATCTGGAGTAGCTGTAAATGCTTTTCTTGGAAGTGTAACAGGACTGATGTTTATCCTTTTTAGTGATGAGATACAGGGAGTTCTCTCTTGGTTGAATGGAAGTTTAAATGGGAAAAATTGGACACACGTATATGGGATACTTCCCTATACTGTATTTGGAATAATTGGCTCTATGACTTTAGTGAGAGATGCTAATATTTTACAATTGGGAGATAATTTTGCTATAAACTTGGGATTAAATATTCCAAGAAAAAGATTGAAACTTTGTATCTTTGCTTGTTTTCTCACAGGAATATCTGTGGCAAATGTAGGGCTGATTGGATTTGTGGGGCTTGTTGTACCACATATGGCAAGAATGATAATTGGTTCTGACCATATGTATCTATTACCATTTTCTGCTATCTTAGGAGCTATTGTTTTGGTATTAGCTGATACAATTTCACGTACTCTCTTCTCTCCTATTGAGATACCAGCTGGAATAGTTATGGCTGTAATAGGGGTACCATTTTTCCTATACCTACTCAGAAAGACAGGAGATTAATATGATTAGTGGAAAAAATATAGAGATAGCTTATGAAAAAAATATTGTTATTAAGGATTTAGATATTGAGATAAAAAGGGGAGAGATTCTTACAATATTAGGAACAAATGGTTGTGGAAAATCTACACTTCTCAAAGGAATATCTAGAGTAATTCCCTATAAAAATGGAACTATCTCTTTGGAAAATGAGATAATTCATAATATAAATAGTAAAGAGTTTGCTAAGAGATTGGCATTTGTTTCACAAAATAATGAGATTCCTGAGGATATAACTGTTGAAGAATTTGTAAGATATGGAAGAACTCCTCATAAAAAATGGTATGAGTTATTAAATGAAGATGATGAGAAAATAGTTAGTTGGGCTATGGAGATTTGTAAGATAGAAAAATTTTCTAAAAGGAAAGTGATGAGTTTGTCAGGAGGAGAGCGACAAAAGGTTTGGATTGCTATGGTACTAGCTCAAAAGACTTCAGTTCTATTATTAGATGAACCAACTACATATTTAGATATATGTCATCAGTTTGAAATTATGGAGTTGATAAAGGAATTAAATAAAAAATTGGGAATAACTATTGTAATGGTACTTCACGATTTAAATCAAGCTTCTCAATATAGTGATAGGGTTTTAGTATTAAAAGATGGAAAAAAATATATTGAAGGAGACACTAGAGAGGTATTGACAAGGGAGTTAGTAAGAGAGGTATACAAAGTGGAGGCAGAGGTAGAGTATTACAATGAGTTGCCATATTTTAAATTGAGAGGACTGCTATAGTTCCTCTTTTTTAATTTAATTTTAATAAATAAGTGGTATAATATAAAAAATCTTTATGAGGTGAGGGGTATGAGAGTATTAGTAGTAGAAGATGAGAGAGATTTAAATAGAGTAATTTGTAAAAAATTGAAAGTAGAAGGGTACAGTGTAGATGCTTGTTATGATGGAGAAGAGGCTCTTCTTTATATAGATGGAGCTACCTATGATATTATTTTAATGGATATAATGATGCCAAAACTAAATGGATATGAGGTACTAGAAAAGATGAGAAGAGAGAAAAACTCTACCCCTGTACTTTTTTTAACAGCTAAAGATGCTATTGAAGATAGGGTAAAGGGATTAGATTTAGGAGCAGATGACTATATAGTAAAACCTTTTCATTTTGATGAGTTGATGGCAAGAATAAGAGTTTTAATTAGAAGAAATCACGGTTCTGTAAGTAATGAGTTGAGAGTAGCAGATTTAGTTATGGATTGTGCTACTAGAATAGTAAAACGTGGAGATAAGGAGATAGATTTATCAGCTAAGGAGTTTGCAATACTTGAGTATATGATGCAAAATCAAGGAGTGGTATTGAGTAGAGAAAAATTAGAAGAGCATATTTGGAATTATGATTATCAAGGAGCTTCTAATATGATAGATGTATATATTCGTTATCTTCGTATCAAGATGGATAAAGATTTTGAACCTAAACTTATACATACTATAAGAGGTGTAGGTTATGTTTTAAAGGATAAGGAGAGTAATCTATGAGTTTTTTAAATATTAAAACAAAGCTAACTTTATGGTACACTTTTTTTATGGTTGTATTAGTAGGGGGAATATTGGGGATTCTTGTGGAGTTTACAGATATGACACTGCTTACTAATCAAAAAAGTCAACTTGTAGAGGTAGTAGAGGATGTAATAGAAGATATAGAAGAGGGAGATGATTTTGATAATTTTGATGATGGAGTATATATTCTCCTATATAATGAAAATGGAGAATATTTAACTGGAAGTTTGCCATTTAATTTTCCAATTGAGTATCCATTTAAACTAGGACAAGTACAGGAGATAAAGGAAAAAGATAGAGGTTTTTATATATATGATAAAAAAATAATAACCGAAGGTGGCGAAAAAATTTGGATACGTGGAGTATTTTCAGATATACAGATTAATCAACTTACTCAGATAATAGTTACAGGAGCTTTTTTAATTTTACCAATACTTGTTATCTTATCCACAGTAATTGGATATTTTATAACAAAAAAAGCTTTCCTTCCAGTGAAAAAAATTCAAGAAACAGCTCAGAATATAACAGAGAGTAATGAGTTATCTTTAAGAATAGGGCTACCTAAAGGAAGAGATGAGATTACAAAATTAGCTAATACGATAGATGAGATGTTAGAGAGATTAGATAAAAGTTTTCAAAAAGAGAAACAGTTTACTTCAGATGCCTCTCATGAACTACGTACTCCAGTTACAGTCATATTAGCAGAGAGCGAGTATATATTAAAACATGGGGAGGATATGGAAGAGGCAAGAGAGTCTATGAAGATTATAAATAGACAAGCTGAAAAGATATCTGGACTTATTAATCAACTCCTATTTTTCAGCAGAGCAGATAGAGGAGATTTAAAATTAAAATTAGAAAACGTAAATATTGTAAAAACTATTGAGGAATTGAAAAATGATAATAGTATAGAGGCTGAAAAGAGAAATATAACTATAACTTATGAAAATAATTTAAAAAATTATGAATATGTTGTAGATAAAATTATGTTTATAAGGGCTATTCAAAATATTATTCAAAATGCTATAAACTATGGAAAAGAAAATGGAAAAATAGAGATAGAGAGTTTTGAAAAGAGTGAATATTTTGTTATTAAAGTAAAAGATGACGGTATAGGAATAGCAGAAGAAAATCTCCAAAAGATATGGGATAGATTTTACCAAGTAGATGAATCACGTACTACAAAGAGTATGGGACTGGGACTTTCTATGGTAAAATTAATAGTAGAAAAACATGAGGGATATGTAGAAGTAGAGAGCGAATTAGGAAAAGGAACTGTATTTACCCTGTATTTTAAAAAATTATAAAAAAATTTTAATTTTAATCTTTCTTTAATAATTCATCTGTATAATAAAAGCATAAAGATAAGAAAAAACTTTTAAATAAGATAAACAGTGGAGGTATAATTATGAAAAAACTAATAATGGGATTATTTTTAACACTATCAATTATGGCAGTAGCAGGTGAAAAGTATGATTATGTAGAGGATAGATTAGAACTAAAATATACTACTTTAACAGACAGCAAGAAAAATTCATTAAAAATTGATGATATAGATATGGGAGTTTTTAATAATCATATTTATGTAAATATGGAAGTAGAAGCCTTTTCAGGAGATGGAGGTTGGGGAAAATTTGATAAAACTTCATATGATGAAATTGCAAAAACAATAGCAGATGATGTAAGAAAGATGTTAAATGTTAATGATAAAGTGGAGATTACTTTGCTTCTTGAAAGAGAGATAGGTAAGGATATGATGTTACATAATGGACTTTATTAAAAATAAAGTATAAATTAATTAAAAAAAATTTGAAGAAGAGTATAAATTATAGAAAATAAAGAACTCTAAGAGTTAAAAAGAGTTGGAAAAATAAAAGAGCAAGATAGCAAAATTAAACTAAAGCTACTTGCTCTTTATTCTTTGAAAAAAATAATTATAGAGTTATTTTTTCTTATTAGAATATAAAATAATTTTCAGATTTTTTAAGTAAAAAATGTTGAACAATTGTTAATTTAATTATATCCTCTTTTTATTCCCCAAGAGGCATTGATTACAGCTAAAAGTGATACTCCTACATCTGAAAATATTGCCATCCACATATTAGCTATTCCAAATACTCCCAAAATCATAACAAGGATTTTTATACCAAGGGCAAAAACTATATTTTGAATAACTACTTTTTTATTAAGTTTAGCAATTTTTAAAAGCTCTACAATCTTTGAAGGCTCATCTTTCATAATTACCACGTCAGCAGACTCTACTGCTATATCACTTCCAGCTCCTCCCATAGCAATACCAATATCAGCTAGGGATAAAACAGGGGCATCATTTATACCATCTCCAACAAACACCACTTTTTTATTAGAAGTATTCATTATCTCTTGAAGTTTCTCTACTTTATTTTGAGGAAGTAGATGAGTAAAGATATTTTTTAAAGGGATACCTAATTTGTTTCCAACCATCTCTCCAATAGTTTTACTATCTCCAGTTAGCATATAGCTATCTACTCCAAGATTTTTTAGATTCTCAATAGTTGAGAATGAATCATCTTTTATCTCATCTGAGATATAGATATATCCTAAAAATTCTCCATCTTGAGCTGTATATATTACAGTTCCAGCATACTCTTTCTCTTGGGCAGCTATACTGTATTCTTCCATAAGTTTATAGTTTCCCACTAAAATCTCTTTTCCTTCATAGTAAGCTACTACTCCAAAGCCACTTAGTTCTTTATATCCTTCAATATAATCCTCATCTATCTCTTCACTAAGTTGTGAAAGAATAGCTTTTCCAATAGGGTGGTTAGAATAAAGCTCTCCTATTTGAGCAGTTTTTAGAAGCTCTTTTTCATCACAATTTATAGCCACGATTGAGTCAATTTTAAATTTTCCCTTTGTCAATGTACCAGTTTTATCAAATACCACTGCTCCAATATTAGTAAGAGTTTCTAAATAGTTTCCACCTTTTATTAATATTCCTTGCTTAGATGCCATTCCAATACTACTAAAGAAAGTAAGTGGAACAGAGATAACAAGAGCACAAGGACAAGAGATAACTAAGAATATAAGTGCTCTACCAAACCAAAGATTAAAGTTTCCAAATACAAGTGGGAATAAAATTCCAACAACAACAGCTGAGATTACCACAATAGGTGTATAATATCTAGCAAATTTTGTAATAAATTTTTCTGATTCAGCTTTTTTATTGCTAGCATTTTCTACCATCTCTATTATCTTATTAATTGTAGAATCAGAGAAAAGCTTTGTTACTTTTACTTCTAAAATCCCATTTCCATTGATACTTCCACTTAAAACTTCGCTGTTTATATTTACTTCCAAAGGAAGAGATTCTCCAGTAAGAGCTGATGTATTAAGAGTGGATTCTCCTTTAACTACAATTCCATCCACTGGGATTTTTTCTCCAGCCTTAACTACAATTATATCTCCTTTTTTTAATTTTTTAGGTGATATTGTAAGAAGCTCTCCATTTTCTCCTTTTATATTTGCATAATCAGGTCTGATATCTAAAAGTTTTTCAATAGATTTTCTTGAATTAGATACAGCTTTATCTTGGAAGTACTCTCCTATTTTATAAAATAGCATTACTCCTACAGCTTCTGTACTTTCATTGAGATAAAAAGCTCCAAAGGTAGCTATTGTCATTAAGAAATTTTCATCCATAAAGTTACCTTTAGTAATATTTTTAAAAGATTTTAATACTACATCCCAACCTAAGATGATATAAGCTATTATAGAGAGTATCAATCTAATTTGTAGAGAGATATTACCAGAGATAATAGCTACGATAAAAAGAATAGTTCCCATTATTATTGTAATTTTTTCTCTTTTCTCTCTTCTTTCCTCCTCTTCTCTCTCTTGAAGTTTTCTTTTTATCTCTTCCTCTTCATCATACTCTTCTATTTTTAAAATCTGTGTGCCTGGTTCTATAGAATCAGCAAAGAAATTAATCTCATGTAAAAAAAGCTCCTCTTCATAATTTTCATCAGTTTCAAGGGTAAATCTTTTTTTATATAAATCTAGGTTAGCATTTAAAACACCGGCCATAGTTCCAGCTTTATGTTGAATTTTACCAGCACAACCAGCACAATCTAAATTTTTTACTTTATACTCTACTTTTTTCATTTTAATCTATCCTTTCATAAAATATTTTATTATACTATATACCCCTATACCCTATATATAAAATTTAACATATTTGATTTTTTTTGTCAAGAAATATTTAAAATAATAGACAAGCTCTATCCTCTATGCTAAGATATATTTAGAAAAATAGTAGAGGTGAAAAATTTATGAAGGTTAACAAAGAATACATTGAAAATCTTTTTAAAGATATTGTAGAAAAAAATATTTTTATAAAGGGAAGTGTTTCTAATCCTATAAATAAAAAAATGGAATTACTAAGGGGAATTTAAAACCTGTAAAAATAAAAAATGAGATTTTTATACAATTAGAATATTTTATAGATAAGAAAGCTTATCATGATAATATTTGTCTATGTGATTTTACTTCAAAATTTTCAGAGATATTAGATAGTTTCAAACAAATTTTACTGATTACTCAAGGAATAGATTATCAAATTTTGAAAGGTAAGAATGAATACACTATAAAGGAGATAAAAAACAGTAGAGCAGTAGAATCTTTAGAGCATAATAAGAAGAAAAAATATATTATAGATGAGGGAGTTCCTGTTCCATTTTTAATTAAGCTTGGAGTTATGGGAGAAGATGGAAAAGTTTTTAAAAATTCCTATGATAAGTTTAGACAGATTAATAAATATCTTGAGTTTATAGATGATACTATAAGAGAGATGCAAAATAAAAAACTTATAAATAATCATATTAAAGTTGTAGATTTTGGTTGTGGAAAATCTTATCTCACTTTTGCCCTTCACTATTATTTAAATAATATAAGAGAGTTTACTTATGAGATAATTGGATTGGACTTAAAAAAAGACGTTATGGAAAAATGTAATAAAATAGCTCAAGAGTTAAACTGTGAAAATCTTGAGTTTTTAACAGGAAACATTAAAGATTTTGATAAGTTACAAAATGTAGATTTAATTTTTTCGTTACATGCTTGTAATAATGCTACTGATTATGCACTGCTTAAGGGATTAGAGCTAGGGGCAAAAGCAATTTTAGCTGTACCTTGTTGCCAACATGAATTTAATGAAAAGATGAGTAAGAATAAAGGTTCTGAATTTTTCCAAACAGAGCTACCATTGGGAAAACATGGAATACTATTTGAAAGATTTACTTCATTGGCAACTGATGCATTTAGAGCACAATGTCTAGAGTTATGTGGATTCAAAACTCAAGTTATGGAGTTTATAGATATGGAGCATACTCCTAAAAATATTTTAATAAAAGCAATAAAAGAAAAAGTTTCTAAAGATAGCTTAGAAAAAAAATATAGTGAATACAGAAGATTTAAAGCTTATTTAGGAATAGAACCATTGCTAGATGAGTTACTTTCTCCATATTTCTTAATAAAATATAATTAATTTAAGTTTTCCTCTTGACTTATTGAAGTTTATTAGCTATATACAGTAGTAGGGATACAGAAATAAACTACAATATTAACAGGAGGGCATACTTATGAAAAACTATGAAATTGCAAAAATAAGAAACATATCTCTTTTAGGACATAGAGGTAGTGGAAAAACTACTTTGATGGAAGCTCTACTTTATATTTCAAAAACTATTGATAAGATGGGGACAATAGAAGATGGGAATACTGTATCAGACTATGACAAAGAGGAAATAAGAAGAGTTTTCTCTATCAATACATCAGTTATACCTATAGAGTATGGAGATGGAAAATATAATTTCTTAGATACTCCAGGATATTTTGACTTCGTTGGAGAGGTAGAATCAGCAGTAAGAGTTTCTGGAAGCTCAGTTATTGTATTAGATGCTACATCAGGGGTAGAGGTTGGAGCTGAAAAAGCTTGGAGAATATTGGAAGAGAAAAAACAACCAAGAATAATCTATCTAAATAAGATGGATAAAGGATATATAAACTATGAAAAATTACTCTATGAATTAAAAGAAAAATTTGGTAAAAAAATAGCTCCATTTTGTATACCAATAGGAGAAAAAGAAGAGTTCAAAGGTTTTGTCAATGTTATTGAGATGAAGAGTAGAATATTTAATGGAGTAGAGTGTGAAGATAGACCTATACCAGACTTTATGGATGTTTCAGAAGTAAGAAATCTTTTGATGGAAGCTGTGGCAGAAACTGATGAAGAGCTTATGGAAAAATATTTTAATGGAGAGGAATTCACTACTGAAGAGATAAAAAGAGGACTTCATAAAGGTGTCGTAAATGGAGATGTAGTTCCTGTTATTGTAGGTTCTGCTGTACAAGGAATTGGAATACATACACTATTTAAAATTATAAATGACTATATGCCATTACCTAATGAGATGTTTAATGGAGAGAGAATTGGTAAGAATTTAGAAGGAGAAGAGGTAGTTAGAAAAGTAGATAGAGAGGAACCATTCTCAGCTATAGTTTTCAAAACATTAGTTGACCCATTTATTGGAAAAATTACTCTATTTAAAGTAAACTCTGGTGTTCTTAAAAAAGATATGGAAGTTTTCAATATAAATAAAAATAAAAAAGAGAAAATATCTCAAATTTTCTTTTTAAGAGGAAATAAGCAAGAAGAAGCTTTAGAAATAGCTGCTGGAGATATAGGTGCTACTACAAAACTTCAATATACTCAAACAGGGGATACTCTTTGTGATAAGGATAACCCTATACAATATCCAGCAATTAATTTCCCAGCACCATGTTTCTACTCTGGTGTAGAACCAGCAGAAAAAGCTGATGATGAAAAATTAAGTACTTGTTTACAAAGAATGATGGAAGAAGATCCTACATTTAAAGTATATAGAAATCATGAAACAAAACAGTTATTAATAGGTGGATTAGGAGAAAAACATCTATATATTATAATTTGTAAGATTAAAAATAAATTTGGAGTGCATGCTGTATTAACTGACCCTATTGTTTCATATAGAGAAACAATAAAAGGACAAGCTTCTGTACAAGGAAAACATAAGAAACAATCTGGAGGAGCTGGACAATATGGAGATGTATTTATAAAATTTGAACATAGTGAAAAAGAGTTTGAATTTATAGATGATATTCATGGTGGAGTAGTTCCAAAATCATTTATTCCAGCAGTAGAAAAGGGACTTTTAGAAGCAAAAGAGAAAGGAACTTTAGCTGGATATCCAGTAATTAATTTTAAAGCTACACTTTATGATGGTTCTTACCACCCAGTTGACTCTAATGAGATTTCATTTAAACAAGCAGCAATACTAGCTTTTAGAAAAGGAATGGAAGAAGCTAAACCTGTATTACTTGAGCCAGTTTTATCTATGCAAATTACTATCCCAGAAGTTTATCTTGGAGATGTAATGGGAGATATGAATAAACGTAGAGGAAGAATTTTGGGAATGGAACACAATAGCTATGGAGAGCATGTATTAAATGTAGAAGTTCCACAAGTAGAGGTACTAAAATATGCTCTAGATTTGAGAGCAATGACTCAAGGAAGAGGAGAGTTTTCATTTGAATTTGCTAGATATGAAGAGGTACCAGAGGTACTAGCTCAAAAAATAATTGCTAGCAGAAAAAAAGATTAGTGTAACATATGTTACTGAAATTAAAAAAATTATAGTGTAAAATATTAAGAGTTGTGGAAGAGATGAAGCAACTCTTAATTTATTGTATAAAAATTTAGGAGGATAAAATTATGCACGATGGTTGCTCTGGAAAATTTGAAAATGGGAAACAAGTAGTAGAAAAATTAAGAATGATGGGATTTAATGAACAGTTGATGCCAATACCAGCTCAATTTATTTGTGAAGAGTGTAATAATGAGATAACTATGGATACATTTGAATATAAATGTCCACACTGTAGAACAATTTATGCTGTAACTCCTTGTCATGCTTTTGATGTAGAAAATATAATGTGTGCTGGAAAAGAGGAGAAATAAATAAAGTATTTCTTAAGTTGAAATTAAAGTAACTAGTCAGCTAGTAAATTAATTTGAGAAAACTCAAAGAATTGTGTAATTTATCAGAGTTTAAAGTTATTTCTTATTTAACTTCTTGGAATATAAAACAATTCTTAGTTTTCTTTTTAAATTATAAATAGCTGACTAGTTACATATTAATTATTCTGGTTTATATACTCCACTATTTATAGCATTTTGCATAGCAGCTCTTATTTTTGTAGCTCTTACAGAAGCTCCAGCTCTAGGAATATCTTCTGGTGCGTAAAGAGATTCTAAGGCATCTCCTACTTTTTTGCCTTGAGTAGAATCTAAAGCTGCTTGGTATCTATCTTTTTCTTCTTTTAAATTTTCAGTTTTTAAATAATCTTTTCCTTTATAAAAAAGTGTTCTAAATTTAGGTTTATCAACTACATCATCTTTTAAATTAAACTGAACTTCTACCTGTGTTTCTTGTCCACTTACAAATGTACCTCTGTAAGTTCCATTTCTATACTCACTAGCTAAGCTCATCATACTACAAAGTAAAAAAGAAAAAGTAACAAATTTTTTCATATAGCCTCCTTCAAAAAATTAATATACACTATTTTACTATATGTTTTTGAAAGAGTCAATTACTTTGCAAATAAAAATATTAGTTATTTAAGAGAATTTACTATTCTATTTAATGCTTCCTCAAGAATAGATTTAGGACAAGCAAAGTTAAGTCTAATATAACCTCTACCCTCTTCTCCAAACCAATGTCCATAATCAATAGCTACTTTTGCTTCCTCTTCAAAGAATTTTTCAATCTCTCTATCTTTTAATACATCTCCTAAATATATCCATGCTAAGTACGTTCCCTCAGGTTTTACATATTTAGCTTCAGGAAGATTTTTCTTTAAAAACTCTTCAATAAAAGCTCTATTATTATCAAGATACTCAATAACTTGATCTAACCACTCTTCTCCCTCGGTATATCCAGATTTTATAGCAGCAATACCAAAGCTATTAGGAGTTTCTATTCTAACATTTCCTAAAGTTTTTTGATAAGCTTTTCTCAAATTTTCATCAGGAATAATTATAAGGGAAGTTTGTACTCCTGCTAAGTTAAATGTCTTACTAGGAGCTGTACAAACAATTAGTTTAGAAAAATATTTTTTATCTAATGTAAGGAATGAACAGTGTTTATGTTCTTTGAAAATTAAGTCAGAGTGAATTTCATCTGAAATAATTAAAACATTATGTTTAAGACAGATATCTCCCATCTTAATTAATTCTTCTTTTGTCCATACTCTTCCTACTGGGTTGTGAGGATTACAAAGAATGAAAATTTTTACATTGTTATCTACTATTTTTCTTTCAAAATCTTCAAAGTCTATAGTATATACTCCCTCATTATTAATAAGAGGATTAGTAACTATATTTCTCTCATTATTTTCAGTTGTCATTCTGAAAGGGTGATATACTGGAGTTTGTATTAAGATATTATCTCCTTTTTGTGTAAAAGTTTGTACCATAAAACTAATAGCTGGAACTACTCCATTAGTAAAAACTACCCACTCTTTTTCAATATGACTATTTTTTCTTTTTTTATTCCAATTTATAATAGCTTGATAGTACTCTTCATCTACACCAGTATATCCTAAAACTCCATGTTCAATAATTTTACTCATAGAGTCTAAGATAGGTTGAGCTACTCTAAAATCCATATCAGCTACCCAAAGTGGTAATAAATCATTATGTCCATTATAAGTAGCCTTATATATATCTGGATTCCATTTTTTTGAATTTGTATTAGCTCTATTAATTATTTCATCAAAGTTGTATTTCATTTTCTTTATATCCTCCAAGTTATTTTGTTATCTTAAATTTTCAAATCCATATTCCATCTCATCTGGATGAGAACCAAGTCTTTCATTTCTATTTAATAATTTTATTTTTTCCATTTCCTCTTTACTTAATACAAAATCTAACTCTCTATTCTCTTTTATTCTAGAAGGAGTAATAGATTTTGGAAGAGGTAATAACCAATTTTGTATATGCCATCTCAAAATTACTTGAGCAGGTGATTTACCATGAATTTTACCTATTTCAACAAGCACAGGATCATTAATATTACCTTGAATCAATGGACTCCAAGACTCTACAATAATATTTTTACTTTCACAATAAGCTCTTAGTTCATCTTGTTGATTATATGGATGAATCTCTATTTGGTTTACCATAGGAGTAATAGTAGAGTTTTTTTCTAACTCTTCAAGGTGATGTTTTTCAAAGTTGCATACACCAATTGCTCTAACTCTTTTATCTTTGTAAAGTTTTTCTAATGCTCTCCAAGTTTCAAAAGTTGTTTTCATATTTTTAGTATTAGGCCAATGTATAAGATAAAGATCAATATAATCTAGATTTAATCTAGTCAAAGAATCTTCAAAGGCTTTTAAAGTTTCCTCATATCCTTGGTCACTATTCCAAACTTTTGTGGTGATAAAGAGATCTTCTCTTTTAACATTAGGAGTTCTTTCTAAAAATTCAGCTATACCTTTACCAACGAAAACTTCATTGTTATAAATTTTTGCAGCATCAATATGACGATAACCACATTCTAAAGCATATCTAACACTTTTTCTACAAATGTTTTCATCTGATATTTTCCAAGTCCCAAAAGCAATACTAGGAATTTCTACGCCATTCATAAGTTTATACATATATATCCCCCCTTTGATTAATACCTATTTTAAAATATTCATAACTTCAGTCATTACTTGAGCAAATCTCTCTCTTATTACAAGAGTAGCAATATCATCTCTTGAAGTAGGAGTTTCATTTAAAATTATAAGATTTTTTCCTTTAAAATACTCTATATAGTAAGCTGCTGGATAAACTGTAAGACTTGTACCCACAATAATTAAGGTATCAGCTTTTTCTATTTCACGAATAGCTTCACTAGTAACTTTTTCATTGAGCATCTCTCCATACAAAGTTACATCAGGTCTAACAACTCCACCACATTCACATATAAAATCTTTATCAGATGTTTTTCCACATTTTAGACAATACCATCTTTTTAAAGTTCCATGAAGTTCTAAAACTTTTTTACTTCCAGCATCTTGGTGTAAATTATCTATATTTTGAGTAATTACAGCCTTAACTTTTCCCATCTCTTCTAATTTGGCTATAGCTAAATGCCCATTGTTAGGTTTTATATTGTTAATAGATAATTTTTCTGTAAGATATTTATTGAAAATATCTCTGTGTAAGAAGAAAAAATCATGACTAAGAATCTCTTCTGGTTCATATTCCATAAATTTTCTTTCATTATATAGTCCATTTTTACCTCTAAAGTCAGCTAATCCAGAATCTGTAGATGCACCAGCTCCAGTAAAAAAAACTACATAGTTACTATTTTTAATAATATTAGCTAAAGTTTCAACACTGTTCATAAATCCCTCCTGTAATCTTATGCAAAGGAAGTATTTTCTACTTTCTTAATAATATTATACTATATTTTTTTTATTTTGTGTAAAGAGAAGCTTAAAATTCTTGAATAAAATAAAATTATTGGGAAATTTATAGAATTTTATATACAATTTATTAAGATATGTAGTATAATCTTCTTATAGATAATTAAATAAAATAGGGAGTGAGGAAGATGAAAAAAATTGCTATATTGATGACAATGATAATTTCATTAGTAGGTTGTAGTAATTTACAAGAAAAACCTAAAGATGTACCACAAAATGTTAGTAGTTCACTTGAGATATCAAATGTGGAATATACTTTAATAAATATATTTCCAGGACAAGGGCTAACTGTTGGATTTGATGAAGCAGGAAGAATATTTGGTTATTCTGGATTGAATAGATTTTTTGGAAAAGTAGAAATAAAAGATGGTAAAATGGTAGTAGATCCATTGGCATCTACTAGAATGGGTGGTTCAAGAGAAGCACTTATAAGAGAGGATCAATACTTGACACTTTTAAAAAGTATGACTACAATAACTAAAAAAGAAAACAGTTTAATATTATCAAATGAAAAAGGAGAACAACTTATTTTCCAAGGAAAATAGTTTTATTACGAGAGGAATTTTATGAGTAAGTTACAAAATCAAATAAATTTTTTAATGGAAATAGATAAAGTAAAGGGGATTTTAAGACAATCAGTTATACTTGGGGATACTAATAGGAGAGAAAATGATGCTGAGCATAGTTGGCATATGGCTATTTGTGCTATAACTCTAAAGGAATATGTAGAGTTTGATAAGATAGATATAGAGAGAGTATTAAAAATGATATTATTACACGATGTGGTAGAGATTTATAGTGATGATACTCCTGCATTTAGCAAATATGATAAAGAGGAGAAGTTTCGTAAAGAGCTAGCAGCAGCTGAAAAAATATTCTCTTTACTTCCAGAGGAGCAGTATAAAGAGTATTTCAAATTGTGGTTAGAGTTTGAAAATATGGAGTCTGATGATTCAAAATTTGCAAATGTCTTTGATAGATTTCAAGGATTTATACAAAATTTATCTTCTGATGGACATACTTGGAAAAAATGGAGTGTAAGTAAAGATATGGTAATAAAAAGATTAGAACCAGTAGTAAAATATGCACCTAGATTATTTGAAGAGTTTGTTTTTCCAGAGATAGAAAAATATATAGAGAGAGGTATTATAAAAAATAACATAGGGGAATAAAGTTTGGAGGTTTTTATGGGATTATTTTCTATATTTGGTAAAAAAGATCTTGAGGCAGAACAAAAATTATTGAAGAAAATAGAAGAGTTAGAGCAAACAATAGCTAGAAAAGATAAAGAGATATCTGATTTAATAAATGAATTGGATAGAGTAAATCAAAGTATACCAAATACCAATACTAATACTAATTTAAATTCTAAACAACTTGAGCTAATCGAAAAAAATATTAAGGATACTAAAGAGGAAAATGATAGATTAAAACAAGTTATAGATGAGTATAATCTTTCTTCTAAAAAAGAGAAATATTATTATAAAGTAGATATAGAAAAATTTTACTCAGCTGCTAGATTTAAAGAGTTAGCAAATACAATAGTAAACAACGGGATAGTATATCTTCAAGATTTGACTTTAGAGTTTTTTGATACTCTTTCACAAGATATAAAAAATTTAGAAGAGGGGAAAATAAGATTTCAAAAATTTCTTACTAAAGAGTTTATTGAATGGGAAGTAGTAACATATCTAAATAAAGGGGAGAGAGTTTCAAAATTATATAGTAAAAGTAGAAAGTTAGTAAACATTTTTATAGAAAATGATATTGAATTTATGGAAGATTTAATAAATTTTGATTTCTCTAAACTTGTGGATTTAGGTTTTAAAGATAGCCAAATAGAAGAGTTTATATTAAAAAGAGATGAATATTATCAAGAGAGAAGAGTAGTAAAATAAGGAGTGATTATGAAAAATATACTTATAGGAGTTACAGGAGGAATTTCAGCATATAAGTCTGCTAATATTATTTCAAAATTAAAGAAAAAGGGATATAATGTCAAAGTTATTATGACAGAAAATGCTACAAAAATAATTACTCCACTTACATTGGAAACTCTTTCAAGAAATAGAGTGTATGTGGATATGTGGGATAAAAATCCGCATTTTGAAGTGGAACATATCTCATTAGCAGATTGGGCTGATGTAGTATTAGTAGCTCCAGCTACATATAATATAGTAGGAAAAGTAGCTAATGGAATAGCTGATGATATGCTGTCAACTGTAATTTCAGCTTGCAAAAAGCCTGTGTATTTTGCTTTGGCTATGAATGTAAATATGTATGAAAATCCTATTTTGAAAGATAATATAGAGAAGTTAAAAAAATATGGATATAAATTTATAGAAGCAGATGAAGGATTTTTAGCTTGTAATGTAAATGCAAAGGGACGTTTGAAAGATGAAGATGAGATAATAGAGATTATAGAAAAAGATAATATCTATAGAGAAAAAGTTTTAACAGGAAAAAAAATCCTTATAACAGCTGGGAGAACAGAGGAAGCAATAGACCCAATAAGATATCTTTCAAATAGATCAAGTGGACAGATGGGTTATGCTCTAACTAAGTCAGCTGTTGATTTGGGAGCAGAGGTTGTTCTTATTTCTGGACCAACTAATTTGGAAATACCAACAGGAGTAAAGGAGTTTGTTCAAGTAAGAAGTGCTCAAGAGATGTATGATGAAACTATAAAAAGATTTTCAAAAATGGATATAGCAATAGCTTGTGCAGCAGTAGCTGATTATAAACCTAAATATTATTCAAATGAAAAAATAAAGAAAAAAGATGGGGAACTGACAATAGTGTTAGATAGAAATCCAGATATACTATTAGAGATGGGAAAATTAAAGAAAGAGCAAATATTAATAGGGTTTGCAGCTGAAACTGAAAATCTAATAGAAAATGCAATAGGAAAATTAGAAAGAAAAAATTTAGATATGATAGTAGCTAATGATGCAAGCAATATGCAAAAATCAACAAATGAAATTTACATAATTAAAGGAAAAGATTCTATAAAATCTCTTCCGGAAAAGAAAAAAGAAGAGTTAGCATATGATATTCTTATGAATATATAATAAAATAGCTTTTTGTGAGAAGTTTATTCTTACAGAAGGCTATTTTTATTTGTAGTTATAGTTTTTCTTAAAAATATTAAAAATTAACAAATTTGGTATAAAATTATCTTGATTTTTTTAATAAAAAATGTTTAAATATATTTGATTATTAAAATTTTAGTTTTTATTAAAAAATTATTTATTAGATTAAAATTAAGGAGTATTTAATGAAAAGTTTTATAAGTAAGTCTTTTCAAATTTTAATTGTTTTAATAGGGGTTAGTTTTATAACTTTTACTTTAACTTATCTTGCTCCTGGAGATCCGGCAGAAATTATGTTAACTGATTCAGGGAATATCCCCTCTCCAGAACTATTGGCTAAAGTAAGAGCTGAACTAGGATTGGATAAACCCTTTCTAATTCAATATAAGGTTTGGCTTTTAAAGGTTTTAAAGGGAGATTTGGGAATGTCCTTTTCTTTAAAAGTTCCAGTTTTTACAAAATTGATTTCTAGTTTTCTTATCACACTAAAATTAAGTGTAGTATCATTTGTTTTAATGTTGCTAATATCAATACCATTAGGTTTTATATCAGCTTTAAATAGAAATAAAATAATAGATTATATTATAAGAGGCTTTAGTTTTTTAGGAATATCTATTCCAAGTTTTTGGATGGGATTGATATTTTTAAGTATATTTGGTGTAAAGTTAGGTTGGGTTCCTATCATAGGAGGAACTGATAATATAAAAGCTCTAATTTTACCAGCAGTTACCTTAGCTTTGGCAATGTCATCTAAATATACTAGACAAATTAGAATTATTGTATTGGAAGAGTTAAAACAAGAGTATATAGTCGCTAGTAAAATAAGGGGATTAAGTAAGAGAACTATAATATTTAAACAGTTGCTTCCTAATGTAATGTTACCTATAATGACACTTTTAGGAGTAACTGTAGGAAATTTAATAAGTGGAACAGCAATTATAGAAATAGTTTATAACTGGCCTGGAATGGGAAATCTAGCTATAAAGGCTATATCAGCACATGACTATCCATTGATTCAAGGATATGTTTTATTTATTACACTATTTTATATGATAGTAAATTTAGCTGTGGATTTTTCATATAAATTTTTAGATCCAAGAGTAAAGGAGTAAAATTGAAGAGAGTAAGAAAAATTTTAGAAAATAAACAATTTTTAATATATCTATCTCTGAGTATGATTGTCATATTGATAGCGATATCAGCTCCAATTCTAGCCCCTAAAGATCCATACCATGCTGTTATGTTGGACTCCTTGAAACCACCTTCAAAGGAGTATATATTAGGAACTGATGTTTTAGGAAGAGATATTTTTTCAAGAATTATTTATGGAACAAGAACAACATTAGTGATGGCTTTTTCACTACTAGCAATAGTTTTTTTTGTTGGAGGAACATTAGGAGTTATAGCTGGGTTTTATGGTGGAATAGTAGATAATGTAATCATGAAAATATCAGATATGATGATGGCTTTTCCGGGATTAATACTAGCTATAGCAATAGCAGGTATACTTGGGCCAAGTACTTTTAATGCTGTTTTAGCAATAAGTTTAGTTACATGGCCTAGATATGCTAGACTAGCTAGAAGTTTAACTTTGAAAATAAGAAAAAATACATATATAGAAGTAGCAATAATGGGGGGAATAACACCTTTAAATCTATTTCTTAAATATCTATTGCCAAATATCTTTCCTACAATGTTAGTTACAGCAACTATTGATATAGGTATGTTGATATTAGAGATAACATCTTTATCATTTCTAGGAGTAGGGGTACAGGCTCCAATACCAGAGTGGGGATTGATGTTAAACGAAGGAAGATTATATATATTTAAGGCCCCATGGTTAATATATTCACCTGGGATAGCAATTATAATAGTTGTTGTGATATTTAACTTATTAGGGGATAGTATTAGAGATATATTAGATCCAAAAGAAAATTAAAAAAATATAAGTATAAAGGAGAAGAATTTAAATGAAAAAAGTATTAAAATTTATTTCAATATTATGTTTAATATTGTTAACAGCCTGTGGAAAGGAGAAGGTTGAAAATAAAAATTCAGTAAGTGAAGTTAAGGAAATAGTAATAGGGACACCTAGTTTTGCTAACACTTTAGAAACAACAGAGCAGTATTTTAGTTGGACAGTAGCAAGATATGGAGTTGGAGAAACACTTACAAAATTTGATGAAAAAGGAGAGTTAGTACCACTATTGGCAGAGAGTTGGGAAAATAGTAAAGATGGAAAAAGCTGGAAATTTAAAATAAGAGAGGGAGTAAAATTTTCAGATGGAACATTAATGACATCAGAAAGTGTAAAAAACTCTTTAGAGCGTACTTTTAAGTTAAATCAGAGAGCTAATACATTTTTTATTCCAAAGAGTATAGTAGTAGATAAAAATTATTTAATAATTGAAACTGAAAAGCCAGTGACAACACTTCCAGGATGTCTTGCAGATCCTCTTTTCATAATTGTAAATACAGAAGCTGATACAACAAAATTTGCTATGGAGGGGCCTATTTCAACAGGACCATATGTTGTAGAGAAATTTAATCCAACAGAGTATTGTTCAGTAGTTAGAAATGAAAACTACTGGGGAGGAGAGGTTCCATTTGATCGTGTGGTATTTAAATATATAAATGACCAAGCAACACGTTCTTTAGCACTACAAAGTGGAGAAATTCAAATGGCATATAGCCTAAAGCCAGAAAATTTAGTTGATTTTAAAAATAATGATAAGTATAACATTCAAAGTATAAAGTCATTAAGAGGAACTTTTGCTTTTATGAATGAAAATGGAATTTTAAAAGATAAAGTATTACGTCAAGCTATAAATAGAGCTTTGAATAAAGAGGTTTATACAGCTGTTTTATTAGGAGGAGCAGCAACTCCTGGAAAAGCACCAGTACCACCAACATTAAATTTCGGATTTGATCAACTTGTTGATGAAAATACATATAATCCTAAAAATGCAAAGGAAATTTTAGCTAAGGCTGGATATAAAGATATTGATGGAGATGGATATTTAGAAACTCCAGATGGGCAAAAAATAGAGTTAAACTTTGTTATCTATACAAGTAGAGAAGAGTTAAAAGTTTATGCACAAGCGGCTCAAGTTAGTTTAAAAGAGATTGGAATAAAGGTAAAATTAATAACAGTAAGTTATGAAACAGTATTAAAATATAGAGATAGTGGAAATTTTGATTTACTTATATGGAATGTTTTAGTTGCTAATAGTGGAGATCCTGAAAACTATTTACGTGAGAACTGGTACAGTAAAGCTTCTACAAATCAAACTGGATATAATAATCCAAAAGTAGATGCTTTATTAGATGAGCTTTCATCAGAGTTTGATCCTGATAAGAGAAGAGAGTTAATTATAGAAATTCAACAACTTATAATGGATGATTGTGCAACAATATTCTTTGGATATGAAACTGCTTACTTAATCTCTTCAACAAAATTAAAAAATGTAGTGATGTATCCAATGGATTACTATTGGTTAACAGATAAGATGTCGTTTTAAATAGGAGTGTATATGCTAACTTTAAAAAATATTGGGATAACTTATGAGAATGGAAAGGTAGCAGTTTCAGATTTTAATCTTGATATAAAAAAAGGTGAAATTATAGGTATAGTAGGTGAGAGTGGAAGTGGAAAATCCACTCTCATTAAAAGTATTGTAGGAGGACTTCCTGAAACTACTAAGATAGTAGGAGAAGTACTATTTGAAGGAAAAAACATTTTAAATGATAAGAAGTTTGAAAAAGGAAGAGATATAACAATCGTTTTTCAAGAGACACGTCATACTCTTAATCCTATTAGAAAGATAGGAAGGCAATATATTGAATATATTAGACAACATCTCAAAATCTCAAAGGAAGAAGCTGAAACTAAAGCAATAGAGAATTTGAGGAAAACAAATCTTCCATCTCCAGAAAATATAATGAACAGTTATCCATATCAGTTGAGTGGAGGAATGTGCCAAAGAGTAGGAATAGCTATGGCTATGACATTTAATCCTAAAATATTATTAGCAGATGAACCTACAAGTGCTCTAGATGTAACAACACAAGCTCAGATTGTTGCTGAATTACTTCACATGAGAGAAAAATTTGGTACGACAATGGTAGTAGTGACACATAGCTTAGGAGTAGCTGCATATTTAGCTGATAGATTGGTTGTTATGAAAGATGGGAAAATTGTTGAAACTGGAAAAACAGAAGAGGTTTTAAAAAATCCAAAGTCTGAATATACTAAATTATTAATAGCCTCTGTTCCTACTTTAGAGAGTGAGGAAAATTATGAGTAAAAAAATATTAGAATTAAAAAATGTAAATAAGTATTTCATAACTTCTGATGGTAAAACTTTAAAAGTTTGTAATAATATAAATTTAGATATAGAAGAGGGAAAAATTACAGGGATAGTAGGAGAGAGTGGGTGTGGAAAATCAACTTTAGTGAGATTGATAGTCCAATTAGAGAAACTAACTGAGGGTGAAATACTTTACAAAGGAAAAGATATTTCAAAATTTAATAAAAAGGAGTTAAGGGAGAATAGAAAAAATATTCAAATGATCTTCCAAGATGCTCATGGAGCTTTTAATCCAAGAATGACAATAAAGGATATCCTAACAGAGCCACTTCTTAATTTTGGATTGATAAAAAAGGAAGAGAAAGAGAAGAAAGCAAAAGAGCTTTTAAATATGGTAGAGTTATCAAGTGATTACTTGAATGCTTATCCACATAATTTAAGTGGAGGACAGTTACAGAGGGTAGGAATAGCTAGAGCTATATCACTTAAACCTGAAATTCTTATTTGTGATGAGGCAACATCAGCCTTAGATGTATCTATTCAAAAAAGTATAATAGAGCTTTTGAAAAAGATACAGAGAGAAACAAATATGAGTATAATATTTATCTGTCATGATTTAGCTTTGGTACAGTCATTAGCTGATGAAGTTGTGGTTATGTATCTAGGGCATATTGTCGAAAAATTAAAGAGTAAAAACTTAAAATTAGAAGCAAAACACCCATATACTCATGCTTTAATAAAGAGTGTATTAAGTTTGGAGAAAAATAATAGGTTGGAGATTTTAGAAGGGGATATTCCTAGTCCAATTCTATTAAAAGATGAGTGTCCTTTTGTTAATAGATGTAAATCAGCAATAGAGGTGTGTAAAGTTAAAAAGCCAAAAATGAAAAGATTTGATAGTGAACATGAAGTAATGTGTCACTTAGAGTTTTAAAAAGAGATAATAAAAAGAGAGAAGGTAAAATAAAATTATACTTTCTCTCTTTATTTTTTAGTAGTTTTTAAATAAAAATATCTAAGTAGACTAGGTATTACATTTGAATTTTAATTAGTTAAGGTCTTTTTTAATTGAGGGATTAAGAATATACCTCTTCCTAAATAGAAGACAAGTAGTGATAACCAAACGCCATTGTTTCCATAAATTGGTATTAAAAATTTCCAAGCTATGAAAAATGAAATAAAAGCTAATACTGTAGATGTCATAATAGGAACTGTTTTAGCTGCTCCTGTAAACACTCCATAAAAAGTTAATCCTAAAAAAGCAATAGAAGGATATAGTACTAACCAGATTGAATATTTTTGAGTTAATATTAATATATTAGGAAGCTTTGTAAAGATTTCAATAATAGTTCTATTAAATAAGACAAACACTATTGTAATTAAAATTGTTGCAATGATTCCCCAGAAAAAAGTTTGTTTCCAACAATTTTTCATAAGTGTATTATTTTTCCGTCCTCTAGCTCTTCCAGAGAATACACTAGCTGTATTGGCAATTCCATCAAAAGCATATGAGAAAATTGACATTATTTGGAATAGTATAGCATTTGTAGCAAGAATATCTCCACCTAATCTAGAACTAGCCATGGTAAAGAGATTATTGTGAGATACTAAACAGAAAGTTCTAATCATTAAATCTCTATTTACACATAAAATATTTATAATCTCTTTTTTATTTATAATAGATTTAAAATCTAAATATTTATGATAAGAGTATGGAGTAATAAATATTATTCCAAGAATAGTTGAAAAAATTTGTGAGATAAGAGTAGCATAAGCAACTCCTTCAACTTTATAATCTAAGAATATAACAAATAAAATATCTAAAAGTATATTCAATAGATTACCAGAGATTTGCATAGTCATAGAAGATTTGACATTTCCTAATCCCATAAGCCAACCTAAAAGTACATAATTTGTCAAAACAAAGGGAGCTCCCCATATAAGTATTTTAAAATAAGTATAAGCTACTTTTTGAATATTAATATCTGGATTAATAAACTTCATAGAACTTTCAAAAATTAAGTTTTGTGAAATAATCATAATGAAACTAATAATAAAAGCTATTAATAGTGGACGGAAAAAAACATCACTAATATCTTTTTTATTTGTATAATGACTTGATTGAGCACTATAAGCAGTGGTGCTCACTCTTAAAAATCCAAATATCCAATAGATAGTATTGAAAATTAAGGTTCCAATAGAAACACCTGAAATAAAATTAGTATTATTTAACTTTCCAATAACTGCCATATCAGCTGCCCCTAATAAAGGTTGAGTTATTGTAGAAAGAATAAAAGGGATCATAAGACTTAAAAACATCTTATTAGTAATATTGTTGTTTGTCATTTGAAACTCTCCATTCATATTATATTAGACAATAACAGTCCAGAAAAAATTATAACATATAAATTAAATTATAACAATCAAATATTTTTTTTCTTAAAAAATTAAAAAATCTAAATTAAAATGACAACTAAAATTTGTTTGAAAAATTTATAATTTTTAAAATGGTTATTATATTAAATGATGAGATAGAAAATTTATAGAGAAGTAAAAACTTTATAAATTTAATATAAAAAAATTGAAAAAAAGGAGAAAAAATGCAAAAAAAATTTGTTGATTTAAGCGAAAAAGATATTTCTATACAATCAAATAAAAAATTTTCTAAGAAAGAAAAAATTCTTTTAGAATTTCTACTTAAAAATAAAGAAAAAATTTTAGATAATACTATTTCTATTTCTATTTTAAAAATAAAAAAATTACTTTATTTAGGTGAATTAGAAAATATATTGTCCTTCTTCCAAAAGTTTATGGAAAAAACTATCTTATATACTATATATAGATTAGATATCTTAGAAAGACGAGGTAGTTTTTCTATATTATCTTCTTATTATATAGAAAAAGATTCTATCCATTTAAAATTTACAAACGAATTTAAATCAATATTTCAGAAAAATTCTTATTTTCAAAAAAATGATTTCGAAACATTAATATTTCTTCAAAATGAGTATGCTATTGCTCTATATAATCTTTTAAAATTCAATATATCAATTAATCGTTCTTTAGAAATTTCAATTTCTAAATTAAAATCTATTCTAAATTTAACAGATTCATATGATAGATTCTTTGATTTTGAAAAACTAATATTAAAACCTGCATTTAAAGAAATATCTAAAGTTACCCAAAAAAATATTGAGTATAAAAAAATTAAAAACATTAATGCATCAAACTCTAAAATTATTGGATTACTTTTAGAAATAAAAGATATAAATGAACAAGAAAAAATAAACTCTACAAATACTTTAATCCAAATTTTAGAAAAAAATCTTACATTCTTAGAAAATAAACAAGAAATTTGGAATCTAATATTTAATACTATTGATAATAAAGGAGGAGAATATATAAAAAAAAATATTCAATATACTATTGAACATTCCCCTAAAAATAATATTTTCTTATTTTTAACTGAAGCCTTAACCTTAGATTATTATAATAATCGTTATAAAAATAAAATTGCTAAATTCTCTGAAACATTTAAACAAATAGAACATATAGAAAAAAAATATGAATCAATAGCTCAACTTCATTCAGATTTATTTAAAATATTAGCTAATTTAAAATTTAATTACCTTACTCTAAATCCACATTTTTTAAAATCTTTACAAAATTTAAGAATAGTCCATGAACTAGAATACTTTGATAATGATTTCATTATCTTTGCTGAATATAATTCTACTGGAAATAGTTATATTTCTCTTTTTGAAAATTAAAATAGGAGCTATGTATCATATTACATAGCTCCTAACTCTATTGATTTAAATACTCTTTAACTTCTAATAAATTTTTAAATTTTTTATAAGCCAATTTATTTTCTTCTTCAGTAAATTTTATGGTATCTTCTACTACAAAACATTTTATTCCAGCTCTATTAGCTGCTGTAGCTCCTAATACTGAATCTTCAATAACAAAAGCTTCTTTAGGATTTATTTCAAACTTTTCACAGGCTTTTAAAAATATATCTGGTGCTGGCTTCCCGTTTTCTACTTCATCTCCAAAAACCAATGTATCAAAATAATCATATACTCCTGTTTCTTTTAATTGTTTTTTAGCACTCTCTCTACTTGTTGAAGTTGCTACTGCACATTTTAATTTCTTTTCTTTTATGTATTCTAAAAGTTCTACAACTCCTTTTTTTAATTTTATTCCTCCTTCATTTTTTATAATATCTAGCTGTATCTCTCTTTTTTCTTTCATTATTTTCTCTGCTAATTCTACTCCAACTCTCTCAGATAATATCCCTTTTGTTCTAGTTGTAGTTCCGCCTTTTATCTCTCTTAAACTTTCTAATGTCAATCCTAAATTATATTTTTTACTCACTTCAAACCAAGCTAAATTAGCAACTCTTTCACTATCTAAAATTACTCCATCCATATCAAATATTATTAATTTTAAATTCATATACCCTCCTAATATTTTTTTATATTATATCATATTTTCTCTGGAAATTATAAAACCCCCCTTAGAAATTTCTAAGAGGGGTCTTTAATTACATATTTTTCAATTATTTTTTAATGTTATAGAATACTTCTAAACCATTGTATTGAGCCATTGATCCTAATTCTTGCTCAATTCTTAATAATTGGTTATATTTAGCCATTCTATCAGTTCTTGAAGTTGATCCAGTTTTGATTTGTCCTGCGTTTGTTGCAACAGCTATATCAGCTATTGTAGCATCTTCAGTTTCTCCAGATCTGTGAGATACAACTGCAGTCATTCCTGCTCTTTTTGCCATTTCGATAGCATCTAAAGTTTCAGTTAATGATCCGATTTGGTTAAGTTTTATTAAGATAGAGTTTCCAGCTTTTAACTCTATTCCTTTTTTAAGTCTTTCAGTGTTAGTTACAAATAAGTCGTCTCCAACGATTTGTACCTTATCTCCGATTTTAGCAGTTAATAATTGCCATCCTGCCCAGTCATCTTCTCCTAATCCATCTTCGATAGATTTGATTGGATATTTTTCAACAAGTTTAGCATACCATTCTACCATTTCTTCAGAAGTTCTTACGACTCCTCCTTCTCTTGTGAAGTGGTATTCGAATTTTCCTGGTGCTACTTCTTTACAGAACTCACTTGATGCAGCATCGATTGCGAAAGTGATATCTTTTCCTGGCTCATATCCAGCAGCTTTTATAGCTTCAACGATAAGGTCTAAAGCTCCTTCAGTTCCATTTATTTTAGCTGGAGCATATCCTCCTTCATTTCCTACGTTAGTAGAATCTCCCATTTTCTTTAATAGCTTTCCTAAGTGGTGGAATACTTCACATCCCATTTGCATAGCTTCTGCAAAAGTTTTTGCTCCAACTGGTTGAATCATAAACTCTTGTACGTCTACTGCAGAGTCAGCGTGAGATCCTCCGTTTAAGATGTTCATCATAGGTAGAGGTAATTCTTTAGCGTTTACTCCTCCTAAGTATTTATATAGAGGCATTCCTAATGCTTCTGCTGCTGCTTTAGCAACTGCTAATGATACTCCTAGTATAGCGTTAGCTCCTAATCTTCCTTTGTTTGGAGTTCCATCTAATTCTATCATAGTTCTGTCTATTGCAACTTGGTCAATAGCATCCATTCCTAAGATAGCTTCTTTGATTTCAGTATTTACGTTATTAACTGCTGTTAATACACCTTTTCCTAAATATCTTGATTTATCTCCATCTCTTAACTCAACAGCTTCGTAAGCTCCTGTTGAAGCTCCAGACGGAACTGCTGCTCTTCCTTTTGCTCCACACTCTAATACTACATCTACTTCTACAGTAGGGTTTCCTCTTGAGTCAAGGATTTCTCTTGCTACTACATCAACTATTCTTGTCATTTAAAAGACCTCCTAAATGTTTTCGTATAATTTGAAATTATATAAATATTATATCATAAATTATTATTTTTGACTATTTTACTTTTATTACTTTTACAGAGTTTGTAGTTCCTACTTCAAATACTTTTTCTCCACAAGTTGCTACTACAACATCACCTGATTGAGCTAATCCTAATTCAACTGATACTTTTTCAGCTAATTCGAAGAAAGAGTCTAATGTTTCTACATTGTTATCATAGTAAGGAACAACTCCTCTAGAAATTACTAATTGGTTAGCTGTTTTCTCATCATTAGTTATAGCAAGTATTGTAGCTGCTGGGAAGTATCTTCTCATATCTCTTGCTGCTCTTCCTGATTGAGTAGCTACTACGATAACTTTTGCTCCTAACTCTTCACTTACATCTGCAGTTCCTCTTGCTACAGCTGAAGTTATTGTTATATCATCTTTATCCATAATTCTTTTTACATTTACTAGTGGATCCATTTTAGCTGCAACTTTAGCCATTACAGTAACAGCTTCTACTGGATATTTACCTTTTGCAGACTCTCCAGAAAGCATTACACAATCTGTTCCATCTAATATAGCGTTTGCAACGTCGTTTACTTCTGCTCTTGTAGGTCTAGGATTTTTAATCATAGAATCTAACATTTGAGTAGCTGTAATAACTACTTTTCCAACTTCGTTACATCTTTTTATCATCATTTTTTGTGCTACTGGTACATCTTCTACTGGAATTTCTACTCCAAGATCTCCTCTAGCTACCATAATACCATCTGATAAAGCTAAAATTTCTTCGAAATTATCTAATCCTTCTTGGTTTTCTATTTTAGAAATAATTCCAATTCTTTGTCCACCATTCTCATCTAAAACTCTTCTTACTGCTCTTACATCATCAGCTTTTCTGATAAATGATGCTGCAACATAATCTATTCCTTGCTCACAACCAAATTTAAGGTCATTAATATCTTTTTCAGCTAATGCTGGTAAGTTAACTGCTACATTTGGTAAGTTAACCCCTTTATTCTCTCCTAATTCTCCACCATTTTGTGCTATACATTTTACTTCATTTCCATTAATTTCAGTAACTGTAAATGCTAATAATCCATCATCTATTAATATAGTATTTCCTACTTTTAAATCTCTTGCAAATCCTTCATAAGTAACTGCAACTTTTGTGTTATTTCCAATAACTGTTTTATCAGTAGTTATTGTGAATTCTTGTCCTGCTACTATTGTAACATCTTTTCCACCTTCAAGTTTTATAGTTCTTATTTCTGGTCCTTTTGTATCTAGTAATAAAGCTGCTCTTATTCCTGTTTCTTTTTGAGCTTGTCTAAAGTTAATTATTCTATTTCCGTGCTCTTCATAATCTCCATGAGAGAAGTTTAATCTCATCATGTTCATTCCTGTTTTTAAAAGAGTTTTTAAACTTTCCACTGATTCAGTTTTAGGTCCAATTGTACAAACAATTTTAGTTTTTTTCAAATTACTCACCTCAAATTATTTTCAATTTTTATTTTTCCTTTTTGTAGTTTACACAGTTTTTTAATAACCCATACCCAATAATTAACCTTATAGTATAAACTTACCTACCCTAGATTTTATACTAATATATACCTTTTATCAAGAAAATATACGTCCATTTTTTAATCTTTTTATGAACAGTTTTTGACTTAGTCATCTATTTTTTTGTTACTATTTAATACATTTTTCCTCTATCTGTCTATTAGAGAGTTCTGCTTGTTTATTTATTTATATATATTTTGTTTATTTTTCTTTATTCAAAGATTTACTTTGTAAAAAAAGGTTACTGTTATTAAATTCACAGTAACCTTTTTATCTAATTTTTTACTAAAGCCCTTTTTAAAAACTCTCTTGTTCTCTCTTTTTTAGGATTATTAAAAATTTCTTCTGGTGTTCCCTCTTCTTCTATATACCCATTATTCATAAATACAACTCTATCAGAAACCTCTTTAGCAAATCCCATTTCATGTGTTACAACCAACATAGTAAGCCCACTATCAGCCAATTCTTTCATTACTTTTAATACTTCTCCTACCATCTCTGGATCAAGAGCTGATGTAGGTTCATCAAATAATATTGCATCTGGTTCCATAGAAAGAGCCCTAGCTATTGCTACTCTCTGCTTTTGTCCTCCTGAAAGCTGTTTAGGTTTTGCATTGATATAATTACTCATTCCTACTACTTGTAGATATTTCATAGCAATTTTTTCAGCCTCTTCTCTACTTCTTCCCAATACTTTCATTTGACCTACAACACAATTACTAAGCACATTATGATTATTAAAAAGATTAAACTGTTGGAATACCATTCCTAACTTTGTTCTATATTGGCAAATATCATGATTATCATCTAAAATATTTTCTCCATTATAGATAATCTGTCCACCACTTGGTTTCTCTAAAAGATTTATACATCTTAATAAAGTTGATTTCCCTGATCCAGATGAACCTATGATACAAACAACTTCTCCTTTTTTTACTGAAAAATCTATATCTTTAAGAACCTTATGCTCACCAAAGGCTTTACTCAAATGTTTTATCTCTATTATATTTTCACTCATTTTTTCCTCCCTTTAGTTTGCTTCTTTTTTTAATTTTTCTTCTGGTCTTTCAACTTGCATTTGATTTCCAGCCATTATCATATAGTTGTCTGGTCCATCTAATTTTACTTCTATATATCTTAATATTCTTGTTATTGTAAATGTCATTACAAAATATAATATACAAGTTATAAAGAATGTTTCAAAATATCTAAAGTTATTTCCTGCAACTGTTTTTGTTTGAAAGAATAACTCTGATACAGAAATAACATTTAGAACAGATGTATCTTTAATATTGATTACAAATTCATTTCCTGTTGCTGGTAATATATTTCTAACTACTTGTGGTAAAACAACATTTGTCATAGTTTGAAAATGATTCATCCCAATTGCTTGAGCTGCTTCAAATTGCCCCTTATCAACTGAAATAATTCCTCCTCTTACAATTTCAGACATATATGCACCTGTATTGATTGAAACTATAAATAATGCTGCTGCTATTCTATCAATATCTATTTCAAAAGCAAGTGCTGATCCATAATAAATTACCATTGCTTGAACTATCATTGGTGTTCCTCTGAAAAATTCAATATATGCAGATAATAACCAGTTAACTACTCTTAAAACACCTTTTTTAGCCCCTTTTTCTGGAACAGGAATAGTTCTAATAACTCCTACTATAAGTCCAATAATTGTCCCTAAAATTGTTCCCACTACTGATATCCATAAAGTTACTCCTGCACCACGTAAAAACATTGGCCAGTTGTTCTCTAATATCCTGATTATCCATTCTAAACTCATCTTTATAACTCTCCCTTACTTAACTATTCACTCTATTGTGCTGCTGGTTGATTTTGAATAACTTTATCCATTATCTCTAATCTTTCCTCTTGAGATATTCCTCTTAAAATTTCATTTACTTTATCTTTTAATGGACTATTTTTTGCCAATCCTACTGCTATTGCTGTATCTTCTGGTGAAGTTACAAATCCATCTGTAAACTCTACCATTTTAAAGTTACTATTAGCTGATTGAGCACTTATTGCTTCAGGTCTTTCTGTTACATATCCATCTATTACTCCACTTTCTAATGCTACTCTCATAGCTGGGAAGTTATCCATTGCTGGTTGTTTATTTACATTTGGTATTTGATCTATTACTGTATAATGGAATGTATTTAGTTGCCCTGTGATCTTTGCTCCTGAAAAATCAGCAAGTGTTTTAGCATTTACATAGTCCCCACCATTTTTAACTAACATTACTAAATTTGATTGGTAATAAGTATCTGTAAAATCAATTGTTTCTTTTCTCTCAGCTGTTGGTGACATACCTGCTATTATTGCATCTACTTTACCAGAAACTAAAGCTGGTACCAATCCATCCCATTCTGTTTTTACTACTACTAATTCTTTTCCTAAACCATCAGCTATTCTTTTAGCTATCTCTATGTCATATCCACCTGCATATTCAGATGAACCAGAAATTTTTACTCCACCATTTGCATCTGTTAATTGTGTCCAGTTATATGGTGCATATCCTGCTTCCATTCCTATCTTAAATGTATTTGTTTCTTTACTTTCTTTTGCTCCTCCACATCCTACTAATGCTACTGCTGTTAATGCTGCTAATGCTAATTTTGCTAATCTGTTTTTCATTTTGTCCACTCCTTCTTTAAATTTTAAATATAATTTTTCCCCACCCCCCCTCAAATTAAAGAAAGAAGTTTTTATCACTTTTAATAAAAAAAGCACCAACCTAAAATTGGATGGTGCTATCTTAAAAACAAAGTGATTTTAAATATACAAAAAAACATATTTTTTGTACAATGCCCCTCTTACTCCCACTTGAGATAGCACAACTTAATAAACTGGGGAAGTTTATTAAGACAGTCCTATGGCTCTTAACCATAGACCCAGCAAGTAATATTGAGATATATTACAAACTTCGGCAAAAGCTCCTTCTCAATAGTTTCTTCGCTCTCTCTAGCTCCACTAAAGACTGTTAACATTTTGCGCCTCTACCCCACAGAAAGCGTGAGGCAAATATTTAATTGTGTTTTAATAATAATATATTTTTTATACTTTGTCAACCTTTTTTTAATTTTAAACTTTTTTTCAGTTTTTTGAAACTATTTTTCCATTTCTGTTACAAATTTTCTTGTAATTTGTTGTGGTCTAGTAATAGCTCCTCCAACAACTACTGCAAATGCTCCTAATTCTAATGCTCTTTTAGCTTTAGCAGGAGTATCTAAATTTCCTTCTCCTATTACAGGAATAGATACAGCTTTTATTACTTTTTCTAATTCAGTTACTGGATCATTTCCTTTTGTATACTCTGTATAACCTACTAAAGTAGTTCCAACTATATCAAAACCTATTTTCTCAGCAGTTACAGCTTCTTCTACACATGAAATATCAGCCATAAATATTTGATTAGGATATTTAGTTTTTGCTTCTTTCATTAAATCTTCTAAAGTTCTTCCATCTGGTCTTTCTCTTTTAGTTCCATCAATAGCTATTACATCTACTCCCTCTGCTACTAAGGCATCTATCTCTTTCATTGTTGGAGTTATATATACTTGGTTATCTCCATATTGCTCTTTTATAATTCCTATAATTGGAAGATTTACATTTTTCTTTATCTCTTGAATATCTACAACCGTATTTGCTCTAATTCCTGAAGCTCCACCTACAAAAGCTGCATAAGCCATTCTTCCCATAATAAATGAACTATGTAATGGTTCATCTGGAAGTGCTTGACATGAAACTATTAATTTACCTTTTACTTCATTTAGTCTATTCATTGACCTCTCTCCTTAATTTTTATTAAACAATAATTAATCAACTAAAACTTTAAATATTACTTTTCTGACTTTTGCTGGTTTTTCTCCACCTTTTATTAATGCCATATGAGGTTCTCCAGGATAAAGAACTATAAATTTTTTAGAATTTAAATAGAATAAATTTTCTAATTCTCCCTCATATAATTCGTAATCTCCAGCTTCATCATACTCTTTTATTAATTTTACATCAGTATTAGAGATATATCCTATTTTCTCTTCTCCTTCAATAACAACATGAATATCTATATACTTTTTATGATTTTCTATAAAACCATCTTTTACTTCTTTAGTCATTGGAGAATCTGGTTGATTAAAATAAACATTATCACCATCTATAACATTTTTTCCAACTACTCCATTTTTATATTCTCCTGATAATATATAATCTATTGCTCTATCTAAATTTTTTGATATTCCTTTGTATGACCCTAAATCTTTTATTTCTCCATATATCATAATTTTTTCCTCCTAAATTATTTTTGTTCTCGTGAACATATATATAAAACATACACTTTTTTCTAAGTTTTGTCAATATTTATTTTATTTTTCCTACTTTTTTTAAAAGTAAATATTCTGCACCTAGCATACCTGCATTGTTTCCTAATTCAGCAAATTTTATTTTTAAATTCTTTTTATAATTTTCTCCAACTTTTGAATCTAAACTGCTTAATATTCTATTTAATAGATAGTCTCCTTGTTTTGTAACTCCACCACCAATAACTACTAATGAAGGGTTGAAAATATAAACTATTGTACTAAGTCCATCTGTAAAATAATCGATCCATCTATCTACAACTTCTTTTACATCTTGATTTCCAGATTTTTCAAGTTCAAATATCTCTTTTCCATTTAATTCTTTTCCAGTTTTTTCTTTTACCATTCTAACTAATGCAGTAGCTGAAGCATATCTTTCATAACAACCTTTTTTACCACAAAGGCATTGTTCTCCATCTTTTTCTATTTGAATATGTCCAAACTCTCCAGCAACACAAGTATCTCCTCTAAAAATATCCCCATTAAGAACTATTCCTCCACCAATACCTGTTCCTATAGTTAAGCAAACAAAAACATCTGCTCCCTTTCCAACTCCTAACCACTTTTCTCCAAGTGCTGCACAGTTAACATCATTCTCCAAAACAGCTGGTAAAGAGTATTTTTTTTCTAATCTTTCTACTAAATTTGTTCCTATCCAACCAGGAATTATAGGATTCCCTCCTATTACTTTTCCAATACTTCCATCTATTTGTCCTGTTCCAGAAACAGCTATTCCTAAAATATCTTTAGACATATATTTATCTATAATTTTGCACATATTTTCAAAAAGATTTTCTATTCCTTTTCCTGCTTCTGTTGGAAACTCTCCACTTTCTAAAAGTTTTCCATCTTCTTCTAACAATCCGTATTTTACAGCTGTTCCTCCAATATCAATTCCTATTACCCTCATTGTTTCCTCCATTAATATATTGATAAAAAGAGTGAATTAATAATTCACTCTTTTATTTTACCACAAATTTAAAATTTTACATCTTTTTTTTACATTATTAAGTTTGGTAAGAAAGTTATAATTCCTGGGAATATTGTAATTACAACTAATGTTATAAATATAGGAATTAAGAAAGGTAATACCCCTTTTGTTACCACACTTACTGGCATTTTTCCAACTTGAGCAACAACAAATAGTGCCATTCCCATAGGTGGAGTTAAAATTCCTATCATCATATTTAATGTTGTCATTACTCCAAAGAATACTAAATCTATTCCAAAGTTAGCTGCTACTGGTATTAACATTGGTAATACTAAGAATTGTAGTGCTAATGCATCTATAAACATTCCTAAGAATAGTAATAATGCATTTATCATTATTAATACTGTTAATTTAGAACTTGCAAATGTCATAAAGAATTCTGCTATTCTCATAGCTATCTGCTCTCTTGCTATCATATCACCAAAGAAAGTAACTGTTATTATCATAAGAACTGTTACTCCACTGATTGCCATTGCTTCTACACAATGCTTAAATAGAGATTGGATTGTTAATTCTTTATAAATAAAAGCTCCTAAAACTACTGAATACATAGCTGCTACTACAGCTGCTTCAGTTGGAGTAAATAGTCCTGAGAAAATTCCTCCAATTATTATAAATGGTGTTAATAATGCCCAGAAAGATTTCTTAAAAGCTTCTACTTGCTCTTTAAAAGTAGCCTTTTTAGCTTTTTTATACCCTCTTTTTTTACAAATAAAATAGTTCATTATCATTAGAGCTATTGTTGTTAATACTCCAGGAACAAATCCTGCTAAGAATAGTTTTGCTATAGATTGGTTAGCTATAACTCCATAAACTATCATACTGATACTAGGTGGAACTAATGGTCCTATTATACAAGATGCTGCAGTTATTCCTCCACAAATATCATCATCATATCCCTCATCTCTCATAGCTTTTATCTCTAATTGCCCAAGTCCTCCAGCATCTGCTATTGCTGATCCTGACATTCCTGAGAAAATTAGAGAAGCTGCTACGTTTACATGCCCCATTCCTCCAGTATAGTGTCCTAATAAGGCTTTAGCAAAGTTGAATATTCTTTCTGTTATTCCAGAACCATTCATAAGTATTCCTGTAAGTACGAAGAAAGGTACACTTAATAAACTAAAGCTATTTAAACTATCTATTAATTTTGCTGAAGCAAAGTAAACTATATTCCATCTTCCAGTTGAAAAATAAAATAGTGTTGCTGCCATTAAAGACCAACCAACAGGCACTCCTGCAAATATCATAATAAGCCATATAGCTATTGTTACAAATCCACCCATTGCTCCTAATTTAACATAATTAGATACTCTTAAGAAAGCAAACAATTTAGGATTTACAGCTAAAATAGCAATAATTACAACTAAAGCTATTAAGAAAAATATAGGTTTTATACATACCTTATCATTCTCATAATTCTCTTTATATGCTTGATAAAAACGATATAACATTAATATTGAAATTAATGGTAGTGCTAAATACATCCACCCACTTGATATTTTTAATGATACAAGTTCAAATATCCATTTTTTCTTATATAAGATATTTCCTAAATATCCCATAAATATAATACAAATGAATATTATGATTTGTGATATTGTAAAAACTATCTTTTGCATTCTTGGAGAAAATCTTGAGCATAAGAAGTCTATCAATACATGAGTTTGATTTCTTATCCCCATACTTATTCCAAGCATTCCAACATAAACAAATATCAAGCTTGAAAGTTCTTCACTCCACATTAATGGTCTTCCAAATACTTGTCTTGCAAAAATCTGTGCTATAAGGACTATAAACATCCCCATAAACAGAGTCCCACCTATCCACTCTTCCAACTTATCTATAAATTTCATTTACATTACTCCCTTAATTCTATATAGTTTATCTAACTGAGTTTATCTCTTTTACTCCCTCTTCTCCTAATTTTCCATTTTTCTTAATGTATTCATCATATACAGGTTGCATAGCTGCTTTAAACTCATCAGTATTAGGTTCTGTTATAGTTACTCCATTTGATTTAAAGAAATCTTTTAAACCTGCTTCTTCATCTACGAATAATTTTGTATGATATTCCGCTGCTGCTTCTGCTGCTTCTTTTACTACATTTTGTAAATCTTCTGGTAACATTTCCATAGTAGAATTACTTACTAAATACAATTGGTCATTTATAATATGATTAGTCATTGCTAAATATGGTTGTACTTCATAGAATTTTTGTGCTCTAATAGCTGATAGTGGATTTTCTTGACCATCTACTGAGTTAGTTTGTAATGCTAAGTAAACTTCTGAGAAAGCCATTGGTGTAGGAGATGCCCCCGAATATTTAGCATAGTTTAAGTTAGCTGGTGCTGTAGGAACTCTTAATTTTAATCCTTCCATATCTTTAATAGAGTTGATAGCTTTATTTGAAGAAGTTTGTCTAGTTCCATTATATCCTTGAGATAAAATAGTAATTCCTAGTTCATTATTAATTTTTTCTCTTAAATCTTCTCCAAATTGAGTTTCCCATGTTGCTCTTTGCATATGATTAAAATCTTTCATCATATATGGTAATGTATATACTTCTGCTTCTGGAAAGAAAATAGAGAATCTTCCTAACTCTGCAAATGTAAAATCAAGTGCTCCTCCTGAAAGTTGCTCAATCATACTTCTATCGTCTCCTAATTGTCCATTAGCAAAAATTGCAACTTCAATTTGCCCGTTTGATTTCTCCTTCAATTGTTGTGCAAAATACTCTGCTGCTTTGTACTCATTTGAAGATGTTCCAGCAACCATTCCCATTTTTAAATCATACTCTGCTGCAAGTGCTGCTGTTGTCATTACTCCAAATAAAATTCCTAATCCTAATTTTTTTAATCCTTTTTTCATTATTAAAACCTCCCACATTTTATTTTAAAAATTTTAATCTTCTAAATTTTCATAAAAAATTATTCTAGATTTGGATATTTCCCATTTTTCATCAAAAATTTTATTTTTATATAATATATCAAACATATTCTTTCCTGCTGCATACCCTTCTGAAGATATTTCTTCCATAACAGTCATATTAATTATTTTTTTCTTAATAAGATTTTTTATTATTTTTCCAATTCCATTTGTAACAATTTTTTTTCCTTTTAACATTTCTTTAGGTAATTTAACTAAAATATCATGTGCATATCTATTTATATACAATCCATCTATTTCTTCTTTAGTAAACAATTCCTTTATTAATTCCACACTCTTTTCAATTCCATTTCCTTCTAAAGGACCAATCACTTCTACATTAGCATCTTTTATTCTATCTAAAAAACCTTTTAAATACAACTTTGAAGAAACTTTATCATCCCCATTATCTATTATTAAAACTTTTTCATTCTCTCTTAAAAGATTATCCATAAGTCCTGCTGCTATTTTCCCTTGCTTTATATGGTCAGGACCTACATGAGGTATATCATTATGTAACCTAATTCCTAGTGATACTATTTTTAGTTTTTCTAAATATGGTTTTATAATTTTATAAACTTTTTCTTTATCCAAAGGAGTTATTATAATTCCATCTAAATCTTTTATTTTTAATAATTTTTCCAACTCTTCTATTTGCTTTTCTGGATCATTAATATCTGTTGTTTTTATTTCTATTTTATAGTTATATGCTTTGTATTCCTTAATAGCTAAATTAATTCCCCTTTTTATTTCACTTGTATAAAACTCATTTTTAGACTCTACTACTAAAGCACAAACTTTTTTTGTTTTTTTTCCTGCTAAAGAACTTCCCACATAGTTTTTTTCATAATTAGTTTCTTTAACTAATTCTAAAATTTTTTTCTTTGTTTCTTCTTTAATTAAAGGACTTCCATTTATTGCTCTTGCCACTGTAGTTCTACTTATCCCTAATTTTTCAGCAATTTCTTTTTGAGTTACCATAAACGTTCTCCTATTTTGTTCACGTGTTCATTTCTTCTAATATTAATATATCTTTTTTTTCTGTATTTGTCAATAATTTTATTTAAAATTTATTTATTTTTTGAACGTTTAAAACTTAAAACATTCATTTTCACCATTTATAAAATGAACATATTATTTTTTATAAAAATACACTTGTTTTTTTCTTTATATAATTTTTTTCTTTTTTTTATAAAAGTAGCATGATTATTAGTTTTACATACACCAAATATCTTTTTTCGAACAGTTGTACCGAAAAAAAATCTTGACTTTTTATAGAAAAAATACTATTATAAGTTATTATTAAAAAATGTTCACGAGAACAAAAATTTTAGTTTATATCTTTATAAAATTTTAGGAGGTTTTTTATGAATTGGCATTGGTTTAACTGGGTTATTATCTTACTTTATTTTGTAGGTATGTTTATGGTTGGAGTTTATTTTTCAAAAAGAACAACTTCTACTGAAGATTATTTTAAAGCTGGAGGAAGAGTTCCTGCTTGGGTAACTGCTTGTAGTATTTATGCAACTGCACTATCATCTATATCTTTTATTGCTATTCCTGCTTCTGTTTTTAGTAAAGGATGGCTATTAGGGATGGCACCTTTAGGAATTATTCCTATTGTTTGGGTTGCAGCTGTTGTATTTGTCCCTTTCTTTAGAAGAGTTAACGTAACTACAGCTTATGAATATCTTGGAAAAAGATTTGATAACAAATTCAGACTTATTGGAAGTTTAGCTTTTATTCTTTTCCATGTTGTTAGAATGGCTATAGTACTTTATCTTCCAACATTAGCTTTACAACAAGCTCTTCCAAGTTTAAATCCTGTAATACTTACTGTTGGAGTTGCAATTTTCTGTGTTGCTTATACTTCAATGGGAGGAATTGAAGCAGTTTTATGGTCAGATGCTATTCAAACTATTGTTTTATTACTTGGAGCACTATTAATTATCATAGCAGGATTTACAGCTGCTCCTGAAGGAGTTGGACAAGGATTTAAAGCCCTTTCTGAAGGTGGAATGCTTTTAAATAGTGATTTCTTTAGTATGGACCTTGCTAAAATCAGTATTTGGACTATGTTAATAGGTGGATTTGTTAACTCTATATACTCTTATGTAGGAAGCCAAGATATAGTTCAAAGATACAACACTACTAAAAATGAAGAGGAAGCTAAGAAAAGTTTATTTATGAATATTCCTTTACTTCTTACAAGTATCTTTATCTTTGTAGGAATGGGTTCTGCTCTATTTATATTCTTTAAATTTAAAGCTCAACTTCCTACTGGTATAAATGGAAATGCTATATTACCATACTTTGTAATTCAATATATCCCTACTGGTATTTCTGGACTTGTTCTTGCAGCTATATTTGCTGCTGCTCAATCTACTGTTTCATCAAGTTTAAACTCTGTTTCTACTTGCATGACAGCTGATATCTTAGAACATTTAAGACCAGATATGAGTGATAAACAAAAATTATCTTTTGCTAAAGGTTCAAGCTGGGTAGTAGGAATTTTAAGTACAATACTTGCAGTACACTTCTTATATGCTGGACAAGGAGATATGTTCCTATACTTCCAAGCAATTACTGGATTATTAGGAGGCCCTATTGCTGGAGTTTTCTTAGTTGGTATCTTCTTTGAAAAAGTAAATACAAAAGCTGTTTGGGTTGGATTTATAGCTTCAATATTAATAGCTGTATATTTAACTAACCCTATGGGAATGGCTGCTGCTGTAATTCCTAACTATGTTCAACCAAAAGTATTTGAATTTATGATATCTTTCTTAATAATAGGTGGTAGTGTTATTGTATCAGTATTAGCTTCTTTTGTAACTGGAACACCTAGAGCTGAACAAATAAAAGGTTTAACTTATTCTTCAGTTAAAAATATGAAATAAGATACTAAGTTATTTAATTCTCATCAATTTAATTTTATAAAAATATCTCAAATAAGAGATAAACCCTTAGCATTAAACTAAAGGTTTATCTCTTTTTATTTTATTTACTTTTTATATTTTTGCATATTGTAAGAACATAAATATCATCTACATATATATCCTCTTTTAAAAGTTCACAAAGATTTCTAAGAGTAGCTCCTGTACTAAATATATCATCTACTAAAAGTATATTTCCTCTCTTTGTTAATTTTCTTTCCTTAATTATACTATTTTTAAATAGTTCCATCTTCTTCTCTTGAGGAAGTTTTTTTAACTCTTCAGAACTTAATTTTCTAAAGAAATCTAAAGATATTGGCTTTTGTAAATTTTCTCCTAGATGTTTTACTACTTGAAAAAGTGGTTGAATCTCTCTTGAATAAGTAGGAGGTGTAGCTATTATTCCATCAATTTTATCAGCTATCTTCCATTCTTCCTTTATAAATTTCGTCACTATATTTGCTATTTCTATAGCTTTATTATATTCTTTATGATATTTTAACTCATTCATTGCTTTTCCAATCTCACTATATTTTACATCAAAAATTGGATAACCAAAAATATCCTCCCCTTTATAATTACTTTCTAGCATAAAATAATCTAATGTATATCCCTCTTTCCAATTTCCTTCAATAATCATAGGATTTATTTTCACTTTCATTCTCCTCCTAATCTATTAGTATACCTTATTTAAATTATACATTTTTTATGAATAAAAATCAAATAAACTGTTTAATATTTTTTCAAGATAACTTACTTTCTAATATTTTATTAGTTTTTTTATAAAAAACACTTGATATTCTTCAATAGTTGATGTATAATCTACTTAATTGTTCTAGGGAGCTGAATTTATGTAAATTCTACTATTTGGACGAGAAGTTTTTTATTTTGGAGGTTTGTAAAATGTTAAAGGGAACTGTAAAATGGTTTAACAAAGAAAAAGGATTTGGATTTGTAACTAGCGAAGATGGTGCTGATTATTTCGTACACTTCACTGGAATAGTAGGAGAAGGATTCAGAACTTTAGAAGAAGGACAAGCTGTTACTTTCGAAGTTACAGAAGGTAAAAAAGGACCTATGGCTGTAGACGTTAAAGTTGCTTAGTTTTTATAAATATGATTTTTTGAGAGCGATTTTTATCGCTCTCTTTTATTTATTCATTTTTTCCTATTTTAGATAAAAATTCAAACTTTTTAATAGTATCTTTTACCTTTCTAATATTTGTAAACTCATCTAATCTTGGTAAAAAATTATGGTTATTGGCTAAATCCATAAAATCAGCTAAAGCTTCTAAATGTTCCTCTCCATCTATAGAGGTAAAAACTAATATTGTTTTTACAGGAAGATTTTCAGGAAAAATAACTTCATTTTCTAAAGTAAGTAATCCCATAGCAGTTTTAAAAACATTATTATCATTTTTACTATGAGGAATAGCAATTTTTTTATTGGTAACCATATATGAACCATATTCTTCTATCTTTTTAATCATGCTATCTATATATGTCTTATCACATGAACCATCATCTAGTAACATCTCACCTATCTCTAATATAGCTTCTTTCCAATCATTAGAATCACTTTGCAAAATAATATTATTCTTTAAAAGCTCAGAAAGAGAAAGAATATTTTTACTAGTATCATCAATAAGTAAATCACCTATAAATTCCTTTAATTCTTTTTTTAATGTTGCTAAATCTGTAATAAGAGTATTTTTCTCTATTATTTTTATTAAATTACTAAATCTAATTTTTCTTTGTTGCTCCTGTAATCCAGCTTTTTGTAAATTTATTTTATCTTCATTAGATAAAATAGTATTAACTTGTACTATTGGTTTTGAAAAACTATTATCTAAATGTAATGTAGTAATAATTAAATCAATTTCATCTAAATCGTACTCTTCTAACTTATAAATTGGGATTATATCTTTTACAAAAACACTATAAGCATTTTTTAGTTGCTGAGCTAAAAGTTTTGATGTTCCATAGCCAAAACCACAAACAATTAAAACTTTTTTCTCTAAAGAAAAATTTTTATCAATGGCACTTTTAAAATGAGTCCCTAAAAAAGCTATCTCATCTGGAGTAATCTCCATTCCTATAAAATCTTCCAAAGGAGATAATGATTTTTTTGTAGCTTCAAAAATAGGTTTATAGTTTTTCAAAAAATCAGTTAAAATAGAATTTTCTAGAGAAATACTATTTTTTAACCTATGAATTGTCGGTTTTAAATGATTTATAATTCCATATAACAAATCTTTATCCTTAGTTAAATCAATCTCCATATTTATTGAAAAATTTTCTATTATCTTTTTTGCTAAAACATCAATCTCTATCCAAAAATTATAAAAATTACTTTCATTACAATAATTATGACTCCCTAAATATAAATCAGTTAATTTTAAAATTTCAATATCATTTATAAAAATATTAAAATTTTTCTCTATAATTTTTATATTATTTTTTATTTGAGAATACTCAGCAGTTCTTTTGAAAAAATTCTCATTTTCCATCTTTGTTAAAAACTTACCATTTTTTAATCTCCAAATCATAATACAAATATAGTTTTGAAATGTTAAATAAGGTTCATCAGCAATTAAAATATTTTTTTCTTCCATTAGGATATCTATAAATTTTTTAGAAATCTCCTTGTATTCTAATAAAAAAATCTCATCTAATAATTTTTTTATAAACTCTGAATGTTTAGAAGAAAAATAATTAAAATACTTATTTAAAAATTTTAATTGGGCAGTTCTAATATTTCCCTCTTCTCCAACTAAGATTAATCCCTTTTGAATCTCTGTTTCTAATTTCAAATTGTATTTTTCTAATTTTTCTCTAATCTCTCTTACAATATTTTTTATAGTTGTTCTACTAACATCTAACTCTTCACCTAGGTCTTTTAAATTCAATTTTTCTTGAAATAATGTTTTAAATAATACTATTTCATCTTTTATTTCATCTGTAGAGATATTTTTTTGAAAGAAAGAGATTACATCAGAAAGTACATTTAAATTTGAATAAAAAAGTTCCCCTTTAGACTTTTTTTCTATCTCTATAAAATGACTTTCAGAAAGAAGTTCATTTATTTTCTCTATATCATACCGAATACTTCTTTCATTTATAAAAAGATTTTCTGATAGATATTTATAAGAAGATTTTCCTTCATTTTCTAAAAGTATTTTTAATATATCTAACATTCTATTTGTCATCTGCTTTCTCCTTACAAATTGTTATTATATTAATTATATCATAAAATATTAAAATCAACTAAATTAAAACATATAAAGTCAAAAAAAATCATATTTTTTTGAAAAATTTAGATTCTATTCAAACAAGTAAAATTTTGTTATACTCATACTATAAAATATAAGTGGAGGTAAAAGTAATGAATTTTAGAAATTTAATTGATGAAAATTTAATTATTCTTGATTCAGAGTGTAAAACAAAGGTTGAAGCTATTGAAAAATTAGTTGACCTTTTAAATGCAAGTGGTGTTTTAGAAAACAGAGATGAGTTTTTAAAAGTTGTAATGGAGAGAGAAACAAAATCTCCAACTGGATTAGAAGATGGTTTAGCAATTCCACATGGAAAGTCTACAACAGTTAAAAGTGCTAAAATCTCAGCAATGAGATTAAAAAATAAAATTACTGATTGGGAATCAGTTGATGAAGACAATGAAGTTGAATTAGCTTTCTTAATAGCTATTCCAGATTCAGAAAAAGGTTCTACTCATATAGAAGTTTTATCAAATTTAACTACTCTATTTATGGAGGATGGATTCTTAGATGAATTAAAAAATGCTAAAACTAAAAAAGAATTTTTGGATATAATCTTAAAAAATGAAAAAGTTGAAGAAGAAAAAATAGAAGAAAAAGTTGAGGAAAATAATTTCGTTCAAAATACAGCAGAAAAGCAAGATTTTAAACAAACTTTAAATAGAATGAAAGAACACTTACTATTTGGAACATCTCATATGATTCCATTTATAGTTGCAGGAGGAGTTCTTTTATCATTAGCAGTTATGTTATCAGGAAAAGGTGCTGTTCCAGATAGTGGATTCTTAAAAGAGATGGCAGATATGGGTATTGCAGGACTTACTCTTTTCACTGCAATACTTGGAGGATATATAGCTTACTCAATAGCTGATAAACCAGGATTAGCACCAGGTATGATTGGTTCTTGGATAGCAGTACAAAACTATAAAACAGGATTCTTAGGTGCAATTATTGTCGGATTCATAGCTGGATTTATCGTTCAAAATTTAAAGAAAATTAAATTACCAGATAGTATGAAATCTCTAGGTTCAATCTTTATCTATCCATTAATAGGAACTTTCTTAGTTTGTTCTGTTGTTATTTGGATAATTGGAAATCCTATTGCAAGTATGATGGAAGCAATGAATAATTGGCTAGCTGGAATGGCTGGAAGTGGAAAAGTAGTGTTAGGAAGTATTCTAGGAGGAATGACTGCATTTGATATGGGAGGACCTATCAATAAAGTTGCTACACTATTTGCTCAAACTCAAGTTGACACTCAACCTTGGTTAATGGGAGGAGTTGGAATAGCTATTTGTACTCCACCATTAGGAATGGCATTAGCTACATTTATGTCTCCTAGAAAATATACTAAAGAGGAAAAAGAAGCAGGTAAAGCTGCTGCTATAATGGGACTTATTGGTATCAGTGAAGGAGCTATTCCATTTGCTGCTGCTGACCCTGTAAGAGTTCTACCAGCAATAGTTGCAGGAGGAATTGTAGGAAATGTTATTGGATTCTTAATGAATTGTATTAACCATGCTCCTTGGGGAGGTTGGATTGTTCTTCCTGTAGTTGAAGGAAAAATAGGATATATAATAGGTACTGTAGCTGGAGCTCTAGTTACTGCACTAATAGTAAATGCTTTAAAACCAATAGCAATTGAAAAAGAGGATTCTGAAGAAGAAATAAACTGTGAAAGTGTACAAGGAGAAGGAGAAGCTGAAGTATTAGCAATAACATCTTGCCCTTCAGGAGTTGCTCATACTTTCTTAGCAGCAAAAGCTCTAGAAAAAACTGCAACTAAATTAGGCGTAAAAATAAAAGTAGAAACTCAAGGAGCTAATGGAATTGTTAATAGAATAACTCCAAAAGATGTAGAAAACGCAAAAGTTATTATATTTGCTCATGATGTTGCTATAAAAGAACCTCAAAGATTTAAAAATATAAAAATAGTAGATGTAAAAACTAAAGTTGCAATTCAAGACCCTAAAACTTTAATTCAAAATAGCTTAAAATAGTAACTTAAAAATAAATTAGAGCAAGTATGGTTTAAACCTACTTGCTCTAATTTATTTTTTATCTACAATTATTTTAACTCTATATTCATCTTAGAACTTTTATAAATTTTCATATCTTTATCCACTATCAATACACCTAAATTATTTTTATCAGAATAATCTAATATTTCATCAACAGGCATAGTGAAAAAAGCTGTAGAATACATATCTGAGAAAAAAGCATTATCTGATATTACTACTATCATTTTTTTATCTGCTACAGGAAAACCAGTTGTCTTATCAATTATATGATGATATCTCTTTCCATCTATCTCAATATAAGTTTGATAATCTCCTGAAACTCCCATTCCTTCATTATTTAATTCTACTATTCCTAAAAGTTCCTTTGGATTTTCTGGATTTTCTACCCCTATTCTCCAATTTTTTCTGTCTGGTTTAGTATTTATAGTTTCTATACTAGAAATAGATGAAATAAAAGCACTTGTTACTCCTAAATTTCTCATAGTCTCTTTAGCTTTTTCTACTGCATATCCCTTTAAAAATGAGCCTGTATCTATCTCTGCCTTATCCTCTGAATAATACAATTCATTCCCATCTAAAACTATTTTAGAAAATCCTATATATTCCATTGCTTTTTTTAACTCTTCTATTTTGGGAAGTTCTCTTTGCTCTTTAGCACCAAAATTCCAAACATCTAAAAGAGGACCTATTGTTACATCATATTTTCCATGAGATAACTCATAAATTTTTTTTAAATTTTGAAAAAGATATACTCCCTCTTCATCTAGTTTTACTTTTTTTTCTTTCCCAGAATTTAAATTATCTATAATACTTCCTTTTACTTTACTATTAAACTTATTATCTATTCTTTCTATCTCTTGAAAAGCAGCTTCAATAGCTCTATTTGCCAATTTTTCATCTTTATCATATACAGTTATACTTATATAAGTTCCAAATAAAAACTTACTATTTTCTATTTTTTGTACCTCTTTACTGCAAGATAAAATAAAAATTGGCAATATTAAAATTGCCAATATTTTTTTTAACATAAAGTTATTCACCAACTTTATCTTCCGCTATTTCATATCCTATTTTTCCAGCTAATATCTCTCTAAAAGCTTTTTTTACATCAGTATCTTTTTTGCTACACTTAGTTAAAAGAGGCTCTCCTTTTCCTATTTGTCTAGCTCTTTGTCCACTTACAATTGTTAGTATATATTTATTAGGTATTTTTTCTAATAATTCATCATATATTATCTCTTTTTTCATATATAATCCTCCTATTAATTATATTTATCTTCTATAATTTTTCTAAGTGCTGCACAAGACTCTTCTACTGTTTTATTAATAATTGTTACTTCATACTCTTTTTCATATTCTAATTCTTTAATAGAGTTTTTAAGTCTTAATTGAATAGTCTCTTCACTATCTGTTTTTCTTCCTCTTAATCTAACTTCTAATTCTTCCATAGTTGGAGTTTTGAAGAAAATTAAATGTGCATCTGGATACTGAGCTTTTACTTGTAGCCCTCCTTGTACATCTATCTCTAATATTACATCTTCTCCAGCTAAAAGTCTACTCTCTACTTCAGATTTTAAAGTTCCATAATAATTTCCATGAACAGTAGCATACTCTAAAAATTCTCCATTTTTTTCTTTAGCTAAAAACTCCTCTTTAGTTAAAAAATAGTAATCTCTCCCGTTCATTTCCCCTTCTCTTGGAGCTCTAGTTGTAGCTGATGTAGCTAGATTGATTCCAAGCATTTTGCGAACCATTCTACAAATAGTAGATTTTCCAGCACCACTTGGTCCTGATACTACATATAGATGACCTTTTGTTCCTCTACTCATTTTTTTCTCCTTTCTCTATCCTAAGTGATATTGTTTCTGGATTTATTGCTGACATTATAACATGGTTTGAATCTGTTATTATAAGAGTTTTTGTTTTTTTCCCTAAAGTTGCATCAATCAATCTATTTTCTATTTTTGCTTCATCTCTAAGCCTTTTACTAGGAGCAGAATCAGGATTTATTATAGCTACTATTCTACTCTGTATTACCATATTACCAAATCCTATATTTATTGGTTTCATCTCTCCTCCTATTCTATATTCATTGATTGCTCTCTTATTTTTTCCAATTCATTTTTACACTCTACTATAAGTTTTGAAATTTCATAAAGATTTGATTTTACCCCTGTTGTATTTAACTCTCTATATATCTCTTGTAATATAAAATCTATTTTTTTACCTACTGCAACTCCTTTTAAAGAAAGTTCTTTCTTTAATTGTTCCATATGACTATCCAATCTAGAAATTTCTTCTGAAATATCAGATTTATCAGTAAAAAGTAATATTTCTTTTAATATATCTTCCTCTTTAAATTCAATATTTCCTTTTATTTTATCTAATCTTTCTAAAAGTTTATTTTTATATATTTCTACAACTTGGTCTTTATATTTTTTTATTTCATCTATATTAGCTTCTAATACAGAGATTCTTTCAAGGAAATATATTCTTAAACGTTCCCCTTCTTCTTCTCTTGTTTTAATGAAAGGTGTTAATAATTCTTTTATCTTTCCTAATATGAAATTTGTATATTCCTCTTCATCTATTTCAAAATCATTTTTCTTTATTACATTTAAATTTCTAACTAAAATATCCATTTTATTACTAAATTTTTCATTAAAATCTTTTTCCATTTCAAGTAATACATTCATGTATCCTTTACTTTGCTCTTTATCGTAATCAAAAAGTTTTCCTAAATCTCTTAAATCACTAAACTCTATTTTTAAATCTAATGACCCTCTACTTACTTTAGAAGCTATCTCTGTTCTAATTGCTCCCTCTAAAAAATTAAGATTATATGGAAGTTTTATTTTTAAATTCAAATTTTTGTTATTTACACTTTTAAGTTCCATGTTCAAAGCATACTTATCATCTTGATAAGACAACTTTGAATATCCTGTCATACTTCTCATTACAACCTCCAGAAAGATAAAACAGATATAGGAATAGGCGACAATGTCGCCTATTCTACATCTACTATTACTCTTGTTCCATTAAATCTTCTTCTATAACTTTTGCTTTTATCTTTTTATAAGCACTAAATCCAGTTCCAGCTGGTATCTTCTTACCGATAATTACGTTTTCTTTTAATCCTTCTAAGAAGTCAACTTTTCCTTCAATAGCTGCATTTGAAAGAACTTTAGTAGTTTCTTGGAATGAAGCTGCTGATATGAAACTTCCTGTATTAACAGCTGCTTTAGTAATACCTTGAATAATTGGTTCATATTTGATTATAGCTTTTCCTTCAGCTTGAAGTTTTTCGTTTTCTAACTCTACTACTCTCTTTTCTACAACTTCATCCTCTAAGAATAAAGATGCTCCTGAATCAACTATTCTTACTTTCTTAAACATCTGTTTAACGATAATCTCAATGTGTTTATCATTTACAGTAACTCCTTGGTCTCTATACACTTGTTGTACAGATTCTAGGATAAACTGCTCAGCTGCTACAAGTCCTTTAATATTTAGAACGTCAAATGGAGAAATAGCTCCTTCTGTTATCTTATCTCCAGCTTTTACAAGCATTCCATCAGTAACAACTAGACGCTCTCCAACTGGTACTAAGTACTCTTTATAATCACTTGAATCAGAAACTGATTTAACTAAGATTACTCTCATACCTTTCTTCTTCTTACCAGTTACTTCTACCTTACCTTCTATTTCAGTAAGCATTGCTTTTCCTTTAGGATTTCTAGCTTCAAATAGCTCTTGAACTCTTGGAAGACCTCCAGTGATGTCTTTTGTTCCTGCTCCCTCTTTAATGATTTTAGCAATGATTTGTCCTTTTTTAATCTCTTCCCCTTCCCTTACCATTAAGTAAGCTCCGAATGGGATAGTATAGCTTCCTTTTGTATTTCCTTCAGCATCAAATACCACAACTCTTGGGTTGATATCTCCAGATTCTACAGGTTTAATTGCCATAAATTCTGTAACATCATATTTTTCGTCATAGTTTTCTTTTACATAAAGTTCTCTATACTCAATTCTTCCATCTTGGTCAGCAATAATAGGGATATGGAATGGGTCGAATGTAACTAATGTTTCTCCAATTTCAACTTGTTGTCCCTCTTTTACTTTTAAGATAGAACCTGATGGAATCTCATAATCATAGTTTCCTATAATTAATTTAGCAGATTGACTAACTACTATTTCGTCTCCATTTTCCTCATTTACTAGTATCTTAACGTCTCTATAAGCTACCTTACCTGAATTTTCAGCTCTAACTCCACTTACTACTGCTGCTGCTGTTGCAACTCCTCCAGTATGGAATGTTCTCATTGTAAGCTGAGTACCTGGTTCTCCGATTGATTGAGCTGCAATAACTCCAACCGCTTCTCCAAGTAATATCTCTTTATGGTTAGATAAATCCATTCCATAACATTTTCTACATACTCCTTTTTCAAGAGCACAAGTTAATGGAGATCTTATCTTAACTTTTCTAATTCCTAATTCATCTATTTTCTTAATTAGTTCTTTTCCAATTAAAGTATTTCTTGGAGCTATTACTTCTCCTTCATATACTAAATCTTCTGCAAGAACTCTTCCGTTTATTCTTTCTTTTAACTCTTCAATTACCTTACCTTCAGAGATTAATTCTCCTACTTCAATTCCTTGATGAGTTCCACAATCTTCTGCATTAACTATAACTTCATGTGATATATCAACAAGTCTTCTTGTTAAGTATCCTGAGTCAGCAGTTCTTAGGGCAGTATCTGCTAGTCCTTTTCTAGCTCCGTGTGATGACATAAAGAACTCTAATACTGTTAGTCCTTCACGGAAGTTAGCTTTGATAGGTACCTCGATGATTCTTCCTTGTGTATCGGCCATGTTTCCTCTCATTGCCGCTAACTGTCTCATCTGAGAAATGTTACCTCTGGCTCCTGAGTTCGCCATCATGTAAACTGGGTTGAATTGATCTAGTCCATTCATCATTGCTTTAGTGACTGCATCAGTTGCTTCAGACCATACAGTGATTGTTTTTCTATATCTTTCTTCGTTAATAATTTTTCCTGCTTTATAATCAGCTTCGATTTGTGCTACTTGCTCATCTGCTTTTGCTAGGATATCTTTCTTAGCTGCTGGAATTTCAAGGTCTTCTATACCAACTGATACTCCTGCCATAGCTCCATAGTGGTATCCAAAATCTTTAATCTTGTTGATTAATTCAGCTGTTTCAGTAAATCCATGCTCATCATATAACTTAGCAATAAGTTTCTTTAATTGAGATTTACCAAAAGTTTGGTTATATTGTTTATCTACTTCAGGTAATAATTCATTAAACATTAATCTTCCTGGAGTAGTTTCTATCATTTCACCATTTATTCTTACTTTAATCATAGCATGAGTATCTAATACTCCATTATGATAAGCAGTTAAAGCTTGAGCTATATTAGAGAATGCTTTTCCTTCTCCTTTAGAACCTGGTCTTTCTTTAGTCATATAGAAACATCCCATAACCATGTCTTGAGATGGAACTGCTATTGGCTCTCCATTTGATGGAGAAATAATATTATTTGGAGCTAACATTAATAGTTTTGCTTCCATTATAGCTTCTGGAGATAGCATTAAGTGAACTGCCATTTGGTCTCCATCGAAGTCAGCGTTGAATGCAGAACATACTAATGGATGAAGTCTAATTGCTTTTCCTTCTATTAATACTGGTTCAAATGCTTGAATAGATAGTCTGTGTAGAGTCGGAGCTCTGTTAAGTAGTACTGGGTGATCTTGAATTACATCCTCGATTACATCCCATACTTTATCATCTGCTTCTTCAACTAATTTCTTAGCTGTTTTTATGTTAGAAGCTAGCTCTCTTTTTACTAACTCTCTCATAATGAAAGGTTTATATAACTCAAGAGCCATTTTCTTAGGAATTCCACATTGATTCATTTTTAATGATGGTCCTACAACGATAACCGATCTTGCTGAGTAGTCAACCCTTTTTCCAAGTAGATTTTGTCTAAATCTTCCTTGTTTTCCTTTTAACATATCAGAAAGAGATTTTAACTCTCTGTTATTTTGAGCAACTACTGGTTTTCCTCTTCTTCCATTATCTATTAAAGCATCTACTGCTTCTTGAAGCATTCTTTTTTCGTTTTTAACAACTATTTCAGGTGCTTTTATTTCTAATAATTTTTTAAGTCTGTTATTTCTATTGATAACTCTTCTATATAAATCATTTAAGTCAGAAGTTGCAAATCTTCCTCCATCTAATTGTACCATTGGTCTTAAATCAGCTGGTATTACTGGAACATTTTTAAGTATCATCCATTCAGGTTTGTTGTTAGAAGCTATAAAATCTCTTACTATTTTTAATCTCTTAACAACTTTCTTTCTCTTTTGAGATGAACTTACATCATCTAACTCTTTTTCTAACTCTACTCTTAACTCTTCAAGATTGATTTTCTCAAGAAGTTTTAAAATAGCTTCAGCTCCCATTAAAGCTTCAAATCTATTTCCATATAATTGCTTATATAATTTATATTCTTTTTCAGTTAAGATTTTTCCTTCTTTTAAATTACTTTCTCCAGTTTCAGTAACTACATATCTAGCAAAATATAGTACTGATTCTAATTCTTTTGGAGATAGTCCTATTATAAGTGACATTTTATTTGGTGTCCCTTTAGAATACCAAATATGAGAAACTGGTGCAGCTAGAGAAATGTGTCCCATTCTCTCTCTTCTTACCTTAGATCTAGTTACTTCTACCCCACATTTTTCACAAACTAGACCTTTATATCTCATTCTTTTATACTTTCCACATGCACATTCCCAATCTTTAGTTGGTCCGAATATTTTTTCACAGAAAAGTCCATCACTTTCTGGATTTAAAGTTCTATAGTTTATTGTTTCAGGTTTTGTAACCTCTCCGTGAGACCATTCTTCAATTTTCTCAGGAGATGCTAATCTAATTCTTATTTTCTCAAAACTTCTAATTCCCATTAAATACAAAGCCTCCTTATTGAGATAAAGCTATAAACGACTAGAAATAAGCTAAAGAGTTTACCTCCTTAACTTATTTTCTAATCTTAAAATATCAATTATTTTTATTAATCTTTAAAGTCATCTAAAGGAGAGTACTCTGTTAATACCTCTTCTTTATTTAACTCTTCATCTACGTTTATTATATTATCTTCACTATCAAATAGTTCTACATCTAATGCTAGTGCTTGGAACTCTTTTAATAATACTTTAAATGATTCTGGTAAGTCTGCTTCTGGCATCTCTTCACCTTTTATGATAGCTTCATAAGTTTTTGTTCTTCCAGTAACATCGTCTGATTTTACTGTTAACATCTCTTGAAGTATATTAGATGCTCCATATGCTTCTAATGCCCAAACTTCCATTTCTCCAAGTCTTTGTCCTCCGAATTGAGCCTTTCCTCCTAGTGGTTGTTGAGTTACTAATGAATATGGTCCAATTGCTCTTGCGTGCATCTTATCTTCAACTAAGTGGTGTAGTTTTAACATATACATTCTTCCTACTGTTACAGGATTATCAAATTTATCTCCTGTTCTTCCATCGTATAAGTCAACTTTTCCACTTCTAGGGAATCCTAATTTTTCTAAATAATCCTTAACTTGCTCTTCAGATGCTCCATCAAATACTGGAGTTGCTATATGTGTTCCACCATTATAGTTACCCATAGCCATTCCTAAGTGAACCTCTAGTACCTGTCCTATGTTCATACGTGATGGCACTCCTAGTGGGTTAAGTACAACGTCTAAGTGTGTTCCGTCAGCTAAGAAAGGCATATCTTCTGCTGGTAATACTCTTGATACAACCCCTTTGTTTCCGTGACGTCCTGACATCTTATCTCCAACAGTGATTTTTCTTTTTTCTGCAACTAATATTTTTATAGCTTTATTTACACCAGCTTTTAGTTCATCACCATTTTCTCTTGATAACTCAAGAATCTCTACTACTGTTCCTTTTGAACCATGAGGCATTCTTAAAGATGTATCTCTTACATCTCTTGCTTTTTCTCCAAATATTGCTCTTAATAATTTTTCCTCAGCAGGTGGTTCAGTTTCTCCTTTAGGAGCAGTTTTTCCTACTAGGATATCTCCTGGTCCTACTTCAGAACCAATAGTTATGATACCATTAGCATCTAATTTTCTTAATGCTTCTTCAGAGATATTAGGGATCTCTCTAGTGATTTCCTCATCACCTAATTTAGTATTTCTTGCTTCTATTTCATACTCTTCTATATGAATTGATGTAAATACATCATCTTTTCTTAATCTATCAGAAATTAAAATAGCGTCCTCATAGTTATATCCTTCCCAAGGCATGAATGCCATAAGAATATTTCTTCCTAGTGCTAAGTCTCCACCTTTTGTAGCAGGTCCATCAGCAAGTATACTTCCTACTTTTACTTCCTCACCTAATGATACTAATGGAGTTTGATGTAAACACATTGAAGCATTAGATCTTTCATAATTTAATAATCTATACTTATGTTCTTTTCCATTTTCATCTTCTATAATAATTTTACTAGCATCTACATAAACTACTTTTCCATCTACTTTAGATACTACTAATGCTCCAGAATCTACAGCAACTTTTCTTTCAAGTCCTGTTCCAATATAAGGAGCTTCTGTTCTTAATAATGGTACTGCTTGCCTTTGCATGTTTGATCCCATCAGTGCTCTGTTGGCGTCGTCATGCTCAAGGAATGGAATTAATCCTGCAGATACAGATACCACTTGTTTAGGAGAAATATCTAAGTAATCAACTTTTTCTCCTGTTATATTTACTATTTCATGTCCAAATCTACAAACAACCTCTCCTAAAAGCTCGTTGTTTTCACCAATTTTAGTATCAGCTTGGGCAATAAATAATCCTTCTTCTTCGTCAGCTGCTAAGTACTCGATTCTATCAAAATCAGCTTTTCCATCTACTACTTTAATGTAAGGAGTTTCTATAAATCCATATTTATTGATTTTAGCATAGATAGCTAATGATCCAATAAGACCGATGTTTGGTCCCTCTGGTGTTTCTATTGGGCAGATTCTTCCATAGTGAGAGTCATGTACGTCTCTAACCTCGAATCCTGCTCTTTCTCTTGAAAGTCCTCCAGGTCCTAAAGCTGAAATTCTTCTCTTATGAGTTAACTCAGATAATGGATTTGATTGGTCCATGAACTGAGATAATTGACCAGAACCAAAGAAATCTAATATTAAAGCATTTAATGGTCTAGTATTTAAAAGAGATTGTGGAGTTAATGTTTCAGAGTCCTGAATAGTCATTTTCTCTCTTACCATTTTTCCCATCTTAGAAAGTCCAGCTTTAATTTGCATTAAAAGTAACTCTCCTACTCCTCTTACCCTTCTATTTGATAGATTATCTATATCATCAGTATGTCCATTTCCATTATTTAAGTTAATTACATACTTCATTGTAGCTATGATATCTTCTTTAGTTAAAAGTATCTCATCATCAGGTACATTTAACTTAAGTCTTTTATTCATCTTATATCTTCCAACTGGCTCAAGGTCATATCTTTGAGGGTTGAAAAACATTTGTCTAATAAGTGATTTAGCTGATTCTATAGTAACTAAATCTCCTGGTCTTAACTTTTTAAATACTTCAGTTACTGCATCTTCTTTTGTTAATGTAGTATCATTTAATACTGTATTTGCTAATAATTTATCTTCTGGTTTAACTTCCCAATAAACAACTTTATCTACTTTAGCATCTATTATAGTTTCAATTAAAGCTTCGTCAATAACTGCATCTACTTCAGCTATTATCTCTCCAGTTTCTTCATCATAGATATCTTCTTTGATGAAACTTCCTTCAAATTTTGTTCTAAGAACACTTACTAACTCTTCTCTATTTTTATATTTTTGGAATATAGGAGTTAATTCTAATTCCTTTGTTTCTAAAAAGTAATCTTTAATTTCTGTATTGTTCTCAAAAAAATCAATAGCCTTTAAGAATACAGTTGCTAATACTTTTTTCTTTCTGTCAATCTTAACACTTAGGAAATCATTCTTGTCAGTTTCAAATTCAAGCCAAGTTCCTTTATAAGGAATAATTTTTCCTGAAAATAGGTCTTTACCAGTTTGAATATTTATCTCTTTATTAAATGATACACCTGGTGATCTATGTAATTGTGATACAACAACTCTTTCAGCACCATTTATTACGAAAGTTCCTCTTTCAGTCATTAAAGGTATCTCTCCAAAATATACCAATGACTCTTGTATCTCATTTCCACTTTTCTTATTTATAAGTCTTAATCTAACTTTTAAGGAAGCTGAGTAAGTCTTACCTCTTTTTTTACACTCAAGTTCATCATTTAATGGTGGTTCAGCTTCATGTAACTCATAAGCTACATATTCTAACTTGATATCTCCATTAGAAGATTCAACAGGGAAAATTTCTCTAAAAGCTGATTCTAACCCCTTGTCTTTTCTATTATTTGGAGCTTCTTTAGCTTGTAGAAAATCTTCATAGGAATCCAATTGGAACTCAAGAAAATGAGGCATACTTCCTCTCTCTTTTATCCTTCCAAAATTCAATCTTTCAACGAGTTTCCCCATTAATTCACACCCCTTATCAATCTTAAAATTTAATACCTAATCATTTGCAAATAACAGGCTAATCTATTTCCAAATGATTAATTATCACTTTCCAAAAATAAAAATTAGTATACTCTTAATAATTAGTAAAAAGGCACTCTGTTCAAGAGTGCCTATTTTTTTTAACTAAGTTAAGATTTATTGCTCAGTCAACAGTTTGAGTTAAAACTATTTAACTTCTACAGTTGCTCCAGCAGCTGTTAACTTCTCTTTTATAGCTTCAGCTTCTTCTTTAGCAACTCCCTCTTTTAATTTTCCACCGTTGTCTACTAATTCTTTAGCTTCTTTTAATCCTAATCCAGTGATTCCTCTTACTTCTTTGATTACAGCTATTTTGTTAGCTCCTGCAGAAGTTAAGATAACGTCAAATTCAGTTTTCTCTTCAGCTGCTGCTGCTTCTCCTCCTGCTACTGCTACTGCCACTGGAGCTGCTGCTGTTACACCAAAGTGCTCTTCTAAAGCAGTTACTAATTCTTTTAATTCTAAAACTGTCATAGCTTCTAAATCAGCTATAAATTGTTCTCTATTGAATGCCATTTATTGTTTCCTCCTTAATTTTTCGAAAATATTTATCTTAATTTTTTATTTTTGATTTTAAATTTGACCAAAATTATTCAGCTGTAGTTTCAGCTTCTTTTTTATCAGCGATTGCCACAGTTGCGTAAGCAAGTTTTCTGATTGGTCCAAGCATTGAGTTAAGTAACATAGAAAGTAATTGATCTCTTGAAGGTAATTTAGCTAGAGCTTCTACCTCAGTTGCTTCAACTCTTTTTCCTGTTAATAATCCACCTTTAATTTTGAATACATCTTTTTTTGCTTTAGCCTTATCTTTTGCTAAATCAAAAACTAATTTTGCAGGAGCTACTGGATCTGCATATCCAAAAGCGAATGCTGTAGTCCCTTCTAATAAATCATCAAAAGAATCTTCTACTCCAGCTTCTTTTAATGCTATTTTGAATAATCTGTTTTTTGCAACTAGATATTCAGCACCTGCTTCTCTTACTTTTTTTCTTAATTCAGTTTCCTCGTTAACTGTGATTCCTTGATAGTCAACTAATACTACTGATTGAGCTTTTCTTATTTTTTCTGCTAGTTCAGCTACTTGTTCGATTTTTGCTTGAGTTGCCATTCTTTGATTCACCTCCTCTTTCTTCTAAAAATTACCTCCGTGCCAAAGGTTAGGAACGGAGGTTGTAATCAAACTATGAGGCTAGCGAAACCTTATTCCAACCTCGGTAGGATAATTTAAGGTTCACAACCACCTACGGTCTTTGGTTTGGATCTATATTAAATTATTTATCCAACATATTTAGCTACTAATGCAGGGTCCATTTTGATTCCAGGTCCCATAGTTAGTGATACAGCAACAGTTCTTAAGTATTGTCCTTTAGAAGATGCTGGTTTTAATCTTGTAATTTGATCCATGAAAGCCTTGAAGTTTTCTTCAATTTTTTCAGGTGCAAAATCTGCTTTACCAATTGGTACATGAATTGATCCTAATTTGTCAACTCTGAATGCTAATTTACCTTTTTTGAACTCAGTTACTGCTTCTGCAATGTTTGGAGTAACAGTTCCTGATTTAGGGTTAGGCATTAATCCTTTAGTTCCTAGGATTTTTCCTAATCTTCCTAATTTAGGCATCATGTCAGGAGTAGCGATTACTAAGTCGAAATCTAACCATCCTTGTTGAATTTGATTTATATATTCTTCAGCTCCTGCATAATCTGCACCAGCTGCTAAAGCCTTCTCTATGTTAGCTCCTGAAGTTATTGCTAAAACTTTTATAGTTTTTCCTGTTCCATGAGGTAATACAACTGTACCTCTTACTTGTTGATCTGCATGTCTAGGATCTACTCCAAGTCTTAATGCTACTTCTACAGTTTCTGTAAATTTAGCTGTTCTAGTTTTTAATACTAGTTCTAAAGCTTCTTTAACTTCATAAAGCTTTCCAGTTTCTACTAACTTAGCTATTTCTAAGTATTTTTTTCCTCTATGTTTTGCCATGTTTTAATTTCCTCCCTTTGTGGTGATGCGGATGCCTCCTACCACTTAATATAGAGTGGCTCGATTAGCCATCTCCCAAACAAATTAATTAGTCTACTATTTTGATTCCCATTGATCTTGCTGATCCAGCTATTATTCTCATAGCTGCTTCTACTGATCCTGCGTTTAAATCAGGCATTTTAGTTTCAGCAATCTCTTTTAATTTAGCTGTTGTAATTTGTCCAGCAACTTCTTTTTTAGAGTTTTTAGCTGCTGTTTGGATTCCTGCTGCTTTTTTTAATAAGTCTGATGCAGGTGGAGTTTTTAATATAAATGTGAAACTTCTGTCATTATAAACAGAGATTTCTACTGGAATTATCCATCCTGATTTGTCTTGAGTTTTTGCATTGAAAGCTTTACAGAATTCCATAATATTTACTCCGTGAGCTCCTAATGCTGGTCCAACTGGTGGAGCTGGGTTAGCTTTACCTGCTGGTAATTGTAGTTTTATTAATTTAATTACTTCTTTTGCCATTTTTTAAAATTACACCTCCGAAAAATGTGTGGTAATGACGGTGTCATCTCCCACTAACAAGGCTCTAATTAGCCTTTTGAACACTGTCAAAATCTACTTCTACTGGAGTCATTCTTCCAAACATTTCGATCATGACTTTAGCTTTTTTATGCTCCATATCTATTTCTGCTACTTTACCCTCTTGATCAGCAAAACCACCTTTAAGAACTTTTACATAATCACCCACGGCAAAGTTTATTTTTATTACTTCTTTTAATTCTTTTTCTTCCTCTGTTAAATCAAGTCCTATAACTTCAAAAATATTTTTGACTTCTTCATCTTCCATAGGAATAGGGTCAGAACCAACACCTACAAATCCTGTTACACCATTTGTATTTCTGACAACATACCAAGCATCAGAATCAACTCTAAAGTTAATTCCTTCATTACTTTCCTCTCTTGTAGCTACCATTTCTAGCATTACATATCCTGGAAATATTTTTCTTGCAACAGTCTTCTTCTTTCCTCTTACTTCTTCAATAGTCTCTTCTTCAGGAACAAGAATCTTTGTTACGATATCTCCCATTCCAAGAGTTTCTATCTTTTGTTCAAGGTCAGTTTTTACTTTTTTTTCATACCCTGAATAAGTATGAATCATAAACCATTTTTTTACTAAGGTTTTTTCCATTTCTTTATCCTCCAAAGAGAGATACCAAAATTTTTAATAGTCTAGAAGCAATTAAATCAAAAACTCCCAAATATATACTAAGTATTAAGCTCATTGCTATTACCCAAAGAGTTGAGTTTTTAACTTCCTCCTTGTTAGGCCATTGAACTTTGGAATACTCCGTTTTTATTCCTTGAAAAAGATTCATGCGATCACCTTTTGATTCGACATTATAAAAAAATGGCAGGTCAAGAGGGACTCGAACCCCCAACCCTCGGTTTTGGAGACCGATGCTCTACCAATTGAGCCATTGACCTGCACGTTGTAAAACTAAACTAATTATTTCTTAGTTTCTTTATGTAAAGTAACTTTTTTGTCCCACTTACAGTATTTATTAATTTCTAATCTTTCTGTAGTATTCTTCTTATTTTTTGATGTGCTATAGTTTCTTCTTTTGCACTCTGTACATTCTAATTGAATATTTACTCTCAATTTTACACCTCCACTCATAACGGTATCATTCAGATCCTCCCATACGCCTTATGCATATGGTGTTAAAGAGTTTATATCTTGCTTTCTAAGACTTAGATATATTACCATATTTTTTAAACTTTGTCAAACATTTTTTTAATATTTTTTTAGTATCTCTAAAAAATTATTTTAGTAATAAAAAAGCTTGGCAAGTTCCTATCCTCCCAGGAGGCTTCCCTCCAAGTACTT